>ENA-USUG01000711-USUG01000711.1-human-gut-metagenome-genome-assembly--contig:-NODE-711-length-57322-cov-7.102192_pt1 | contig 57322 bp, 37 predicted proteins | sample MGYA00250059_ERZ773394 | MGnify/ENA primary metagenome ERZ773394 (study PRJEB29103, sample SAMN06111957) | human gut metagenome | biome: human gut; feature: ankylosing spondylitis patient; material... | reverse complement strand
GGGGTAGCGGGATTCGAACCCACGACCCCCTGCTCCCAAAGCAGGTGCGCTAACCGGACTGCGCTACACCCCGAAAACTCTGATTAGGTTTTGTTTTCAAAAGCGAGTGCAAAGGTAGAAACAATTTTGGAATAAGCAAACGCTTTGAGGATTTATTTCTATGTTTATTAAGAAAAATATTTTGAAATAATAAAAAAGGAGAAACACGATTGTATTTCTCCTTTCCTTCATTTAAAGTAAACTTCTTATTTTATAACATCTAATTTTTTAAAGCATTTCACTAATTTATCAACAGCAAAATCAATCTGTTCTTTTGTATGTGTAGCCATCAGCGCAAAGCGTACCAATGTGTCCTGAGGTGCACAAGCCGGTGGAATAACCGGGTTAATGAAAACTCCCTCATCGAACGCCATTTTAGTGATCATGAAAGTTTTCTCCATATCACGTACATATAACGGAATAATAGGACTGGCGGTATCACCAATTTCAAAACCGGCATCACGGAAACATTTTAATGCATAATTAGTGATTTTCCACAAATTCTCTTGGCGTTCCGGTTCATTCTGTATGATATGTAGAGCTTCCATTGCGGCGGCTGTGGCTGCCGGAGTATTGCTTGCAGAGAATATATAAGAACGTGAATTATGGCGTAACCAATTGATCGTAGCTTTGTCGGCAGCAATGAAACCACCGATAGATGCTAATGATTTAGAGAATGTTCCCATTATCAAATCCACTTTATCGGTTAATCCGAAGTGATTACAAACACCACGTCCCTGTTTACCGAACACTCCCAATCCGTGAGCTTCGTCCACCATGATACATCCGTTGTATTTTTCGCTTAGTTTCACAATTTCCGGTAATTTAGCTAAATCACCTTCCATAGAAAACACTCCATCCACAACAATCAGTTTAACAGATTCCGGTTTACATTTAGCCAGCTCTTTTTCCAAAGCCGCCATATCGTTATGCCTATATTTTAATTGGGTGGAGAAAGAAAGACGGCGTCCGTCTACGATAGATGCATGATCGCGGTCGTCACATATAATATAGTCGTTACGATCGGTCAAGCAGGATACGACACCTTCATTGACTGTAAATCCGGTTGAATAAACCAATGCATCTTCTTTACCTACAAATTCAGCTAATTCTTGTTCTAGTTGCACGTGAAGATCCAATGTGCCGTTTAAAAAACGCGAACCGGCACATCCGGTACCGTATTTACGTGTTGCAGCTATTGCCGCATTGATAATTCTTTGATCATAAGTGAGACCCATATAAGAGTTTGATCCGAACATCAGTACCTTTTTTCCGTCCATCAGTACCTCTGTGTCTTGGGCACTGTCTATTTCACGAAAATAAGGATATACACCCTTCGCCTTTACTTCTTGTGGAAGTGTGTACTTTGCTAACTTGTCTTGTAATAATCCCATAACAATGTTTTAATAAGCTCTCGCCTATATTAATGTATATACTTTTTCAATACATTCTGTTTCCCTCTTTTTATCTTTTTCTAAAAAACAGGCTGCAAAGATAATAAAATATGTAACTCTAAGTATCCTTTTTCTGAAAAAATACATCTTTAGGGTGAAAACTAATCCATAAATTTCATTGTTATTGTATAAATGTACTATTTTTGTCAACAGTATTAATAATGATGGCATGGAGGGGAAAAAGAAACTAATTTTCATCGTTAATCCGATATCAGGCACGCAAAATAAGGAACAAATATTAAATCTTTTGGAAGAAAGGATTGATAGGGAGTTGTATGAGTATAAAATTGTGCGAACTGAATATGCAGGTCATGCAGCAGAAATAGCATCCCAGGCTGCTACTGAAGATACTTATATGGCTGTAGCTATCGGAGGAGACGGTACGATTAATGAAATCGCCCGTGCGCTGATTCATACGCAAACAGCTCTCGGCATTATACCTTGCGGGTCAGGCAACGGGCTTGCACGACATCTGCAAATACCAATGGAGCCTAAAAAAGCAATTGATATTATTAATAAAGGTAATATTGAGTGCATTGATTATGGAAAGATTAACGATATACCTTTCTTTTGTACCTGTGGAGTGGGTTTTGACGCTTTTGTCAGTCTTAAATTCTCCAAGTCAGGAAAACGAGGACTCCTCACCTATTTAGAAAATACGCTCCATGAGAGCCTGAATTATAAGTCTGAGACGTATGAGATAGAGAATGAAGACGGTACAATGAAGTACAAGGCGTTTTTGATAGCCTGTGCCAATGCTTCCCAATATGGCAATAATGCTTATATTGCTCCGCAGGCATCTTTAAGCGATGGCTTGATGGATGTCACCATCCTCGAACCGTTTACCGTACTCGACGTTCCCGCTCTTGCTTTTCAACTGTTTAACAAGACTATCGACCAAAACAGCCGGATTAAAACATTCAAATGTAAAAAGATAACCATCACCAGAAGTAAGCCCGGAGTGATTCATTTCGACGGAGATCCGATTATGGCAGGTGATAAAATTGAAGTAAAGATCATTAGCCAGGGATTAAATGTCTGTGTACCTCACAATGACAGAAAAGACTATAATGTTCTTCAAAAGGCCTCTGGCTATATCGGAGGATTAAAACCGATAGGCGATGCCATTGTAGAAGATATAACCAACAGAAATCGGTTACTGTTGGATAAGAACAAAGCATTAATCAAGAAACTTAAAGGAAAAAGCAGTAAAAAATAGTCGCTTAAAAGAGCGGAATTTCCAATCATTTTATAGAGTTAAATTTACCCATATATATTTATATAAATATATATGGGTAAAAACATCTAATAAATACTCCTTATCGAATGAGAATAATGTATTGGAAAATTGAATTGTTTTATCAGGATGAGCAATTCGTTTGAGCATGGGAAGCCTTGCGTTTACCCTTGCCTATCCTGTCGTTTCAGCAAGGGTAAACGGATAAAAGATATAACCGGTTACATCTTCAGATAATAATCTTTGGTCAATTCAATGTACTCCTCAGTATAAGTGTGCCGGGAAAGCTCGATGGTCAGTTCATCGGTTTCGCAAACTTTGTCTTGATAAGAAAATGCAAGCAGAGCTCTTTTGGGTATTGCATTCGGAGTGGTGTGAATCATTGTTCGGTGTATGGAATATAAATGGTTGTTTTCTGCAATACTTACTACCCTCTCCATAACATCGGCAGGAATGACTACCGAAAAAAGCCCGTCAGGATTCAGGAGTAAAGCTGACTTGCAGATTAAATCTTCATAGGTCAGTTCTTCCGTATGTCGTGCCATATCCCGCTGATTATTCCCGGATTTCAGAGAATCGGAAAAATAAGGAGGATTGGACACGATAAGGTCAAAAGTTTCGTGAAAAACATATTTTTTGAAGTCAGCATGAATGACATTGATTTTGTCTTTCCATGGCGAACGGGCTACATTCTCCTGCGCTTGCAGTACAGCATTCTTATCCATCTCTATTGCCGTGATATTTGCCGATTCATTACGCTGGGCCATCATTAATGAAAGCAAACCTGTTCCGGCACCTATATCGAGGATTTTACGGGCATGAGATACATCCGCCCACGCGCCTAACAGGACTCCGTCCGTACCCACTTTCATGGCACATTTGTCATGCCATACAGTGAATCTTTTGAATTGAAAATAAGGATTCGGCATTGTTACTAAACGAATATTTTCGTCAAAAATAGGTAAATCGGGGCGAAGATATAAACTATTATCAAATAAATTGGCACAACTATTGTATATTTCTTAGGTAGAACTTTATTTTTAGTGAATAATGAATTAACTTTGCAGTCGCTTTTTTGTGACTGTCAGTTTTGGCATAAACTCAATACACACATTAGAATGATAAAAAATAGTAAATACCTAAGCGAAATGGAAGAGTCAAACGACAATGCATTTTCTTTGATTGCTGATTTTGAAGGAAATGAAGAACAGTTGTTTGACGTTAAAGTAGAAGAAAGCCTTCCGGTATTACCTTTACGAAATATGGTGTTGTTTCCCAGTGTAGTACTTCCTGTTACCGTAGGAAGAACTTCTTCTTTGAAATTAGTAAACGATGCCTATAAAAATAGCAGTTATATAGCCGTTGTTTGCCAGAAATCGTCGGAAACGGAAACACCTGGTTTCTCTGATTTACACCCTATCGGCACGGTTGCCAAAGTAGTTCGTATATTGGAAATGCCGGATCAGACAACGACGGTTATTCTTCAAGGTATAAAACGTCTGGAGCTAAAGGAAATAACAGAGACTTATCCGTATTTGAAGGGTACGATCGAAGCGAAAGACGAAAAGCTGCCACCTAAAGAAAACAAGGAATTTGAAGCATTGGTTGAAGCCTGCAAGGATTTAACAATCCGTTATATAAAGACTTCGGATTCAATGCATCAGGAAGCTGCATTCGCTATCAAGAACATCACGAACCGTATGTTTTTGATTAACTTTATTTGTAGTAACCTTCCATTGTCGAAAGATGAGAAAATTGCACTATTGCAGATTTCTTCTCTTCAGAGTAGAGCTTATAAATTGTTGGAAATACTGAACCGTGAAGTTCAGTTGGCAGAAATAAAAGCATCTATCCAGCTGCGTACAAGGGAAGATATCGACCAGCAACAGCGTGAGTATTTCTTGCAACAACAAATCAAGAATATTCAGGATGAACTGGGCGGTGGCGGTCAGGAACAGGAAATAGAAGAGATGCGTCAAAAAGGCGCACGCATGAAATGGAGTAATGAAGTTCATGAAATCTATAAGAAAGAGCTTTCCAAACTGGAACGTATGCATCCGCAATCTCCTGATTATAATGTTCAGTTAAACTATCTGCAAACAATGTTGAGTTTGCCGTGGGGTGTTTATACAACGGATAATTTCAATCTGAAAAATGCCGAAAAGACATTGAACAAGGACCATTACGGTTTGGAAAAGGTGAAAGAACGTATCTTGGAACATCTTGCCGTATTGAAGCTCAAAGGCGACTTGAAGTCTCCGATTATTTGTTTGTACGGCCCCCCGGGAGTTGGAAAAACATCTTTGGGAAAGTCTATCGCTGCTGCTTTGAAGCGTAAGTATATCCGTATGTCATTGGGTGGAGTTCACGATGAAGCTGAAATCCGAGGACACCGTAAGACTTATATCGGTGCTATGCCGGGACGTATCATTAAAAGCCTGATTAAAGCTGGTTCTTCCAATCCCGTATTTATTTTGGATGAGATTGATAAGGTTGGTGCAGACCGTCAGGGAGACCCTTCGTCTGCCCTGTTGGAGGTACTTGATCCGGAACAGAACAATGCTTTCCATGATAATTTCCTTGATGTGGATTATGACTTGTCGAAAGTCATGTTCATTGCGACGGCAAATAATCTGAATACCATTCCTCAGCCCCTACTCGACCGTATGGAGTTGATAGAAGTGAGCGGATACATCACGGAAGAAAAAATCGAAATAGCCCGTAAGCATCTTCTTCCGAAAGAAATGGAAGCTACCGGTATCGATAAACATGATTTAAAGATACCTAAAGATACGTTGGAGGTCATTATTGAATCATATACCCGTGAATCCGGAGTACGTGAACTGGAAAAGAAAATCGGTAAGATTTTAAGAAAGGTTGCGCGTCAGTATGCTACTGATGGTTATTTTGCCAAGAGTGAAATAAAACCGGCAGATTTGAATGAATATTTGGGTTCGCCGGAATATACCCGTGATAAATATCAAGGTAACGAATATGCCGGAGTAGTGACAGGATTGGCATGGACAGCCGTAGGCGGAGAGATTCTGTTTGTGGAAACCAGCCTGAGCAAAGGAAAAGGAGGCAGACTTACATTAACAGGTAATCTGGGAGATGTGATGAAAGAATCCGCCATGCTGGCTTTGGAATACATTAAAGCACATGCAGGATTATTGAATATTGATGAAAATATCTTCGACAATTGGAATATACACATCCATGTGCCTGAAGGAGCTATACCGAAGGATGGCCCGTCGGCAGGTATTACGATGGCTACTTCTCTTGCTTCGGCATTGACACAGCGTAAAGTGAAGAAGAATCTGGCAATGACCGGAGAAATAACTCTTCGTGGTAAGGTGCTTCCCGTAGGTGGTATTAAAGAAAAGATATTGGCTGCCAAACGTGCCGGTATTAAAGAGATAATCTTATGCGAAGAGAACAGAAAGAACATTGAGGAAATTCAGGATATTTATTTGAAAGGTCTGACTTTCCATTATGTAAAAGATATCAAAGAAGTATTTGCATTGGCTTTGACAGAAGAAAAAGTGGCGGATGCGATAGACTTTAGTAAATGAATAACAAGCAATTGACCGAATGACTTTTGACTTACAATATACTGACCCGAAATCAAATGCACGAGCCGGACTCATCACGACCGACCACGGACAGATAGAAACTCCTATTTTTATGCCTGTGGGAACGGTGGGTTCTGTGAAGGCAGTGCATCTGACTGAGCTTAAAAATGATATAAAAGCACAGATTATTCTGGGGAATACCTATCATCTTTATCTCCGTCCGGGACTGGATATCTTGGAAAGAGCCGGAGGTTTGCATAAATTCAATGGCTGGGACCGCCCGATTCTGACGGATAGTGGCGGTTTTCAGGTTTTCTCTCTTTCCGGTATTCGCAAGTTACGGGAGGAAGGAGCAGAATTCCGCTCGCACATAGATGGTTCAAAACATATCTTTACGCCCGAAAAAGTGATGGATATCGAGCGTACTATAGGAGCCGATATAATGATGGCGTTTGATGAATGTCCTCCCGGAGATTCGGATTATGAATATGCAAGGAAATCATTAGGATTGACCCATCGTTGGTTAGATCGTTGTGTAAAACGTTTTAATGAGACGGAACCTAAGTATGGCTATAATCAATCCCTCTTCCCGATTGTACAAGGGTGTGTTTATCCGGATTTACGTAAGCAGTCTGCAGAATTTATTGCTTCTAAAGGGTGTGACGGAAATGCGATCGGAGGTTTGGCTGTAGGCGAACCCGTGGATAAGATGTATGAAATGATAGAACTTGTCAATGAGATACTGCCGAAAGATAAACCGCGTTATTTAATGGGGGTCGGCACACCGGTCAATCTTCTCGAAGGAATAGAAAGAGGAGTAGATATGTTTGACTGCGTTATGCCGACACGTAACGGACGTAACGGAATGCTTTTCACCAAAGAGGGTATTATGAACATGAGGAATAAGAAATGGGAAGATGATTATTCTCCTATCGAGCCGGATGGCGCTTCTTATGTGGATACACTTTATAGTAAGGCTTATCTTCGTCATTTATTTCATGCACAGGAATTACTTGCCATGCAGATAGCCTCTATCCATAATCTTGCTTTTTATTTATGGTTGGTGGGTGAAGCTCGCAAACATATTATTGCCGGAGATTTTTCTACATGGAAGCCTATGATGGTAAAACGTTTATCCACAAGATTATAACCATTGGGCAATGAAGAAGTTGTTTAGATGGAAGTTAATAAAGAAGCTTGATAAATATATTATTGTCAAGTTCTTGGGAACATACGTTTTTGCCATTGCTCTGATTATATCAATTGCCGTAGTATTTGATATTAATGAGAAAATGGATAAGTTCATGACGAATGATGCGCCGTTAAAAGCCATTATCTTTGACTACTACATGAATTTTGTCCCCTACTTTGCTAATCTTTTCAGTCCCTTATTTGTCTTCATTGCTGTTATCTTTTTTACTTCCAAAATGGCGGAGAATTCGGAGATTATCGCCATGTTCTCTACCGGAATGAGCTTTAAGCGTTTGATGCGTCCTTACATGATTTCCGCAGCCATCATTTCTATCGTAACCTTCTGTTTGGGTTCTTATGTAATTCCCGAAGGCAATGTCACACGACTTGATTTTGAGAATAAATACATAAAGAAGAAGAAAATAGATTATGTACGCAACGTACAGTTGGAAGTAGATAGCGGAGTTATAGCCTATATAGAGAGATATGAAGATTATAATAAAACCGGTTATCGCTTCTCACTTGATAAGTTTGAGAACAAGAAATTAGTGTCTCACATGACAGCCCGAAGTATTACGTATGACACTTTGTCCGAATACCGATGGACAATCAAGGATTACATGATAAGAGAATTGAAAGGTAATAAGGAGCATATAACCAAAGGCGATAAGATGGACAGCATTATTGTAATGGAACCGTCTGACTTCCTGATAGCACGTAAGCAACAGGAAATGATGACCAGTCCGGTCCTGAAAGAGTATATTCTCAAGCAGAAACAGAGAGGTTTTGCCAATATCAAAGAATTTGAAATAGAGTATTACCGACGCATTGCGATGTCTTTTGCCTCTTTTATCCTGACCACCATCGGCCTAGCCCTTTCTTCTAGGAAAACTAAAGGAGGTATGGGATTGCATCTTGGTCTGGGATTGGCATTGAGTTTCTCTTATATCATGTTCCAAACAGTTTCTTCTACGTTTGCCATCAATGGTAGTATGCCTTCCATTATAGCGGTATGGATACCTAACATACTCTATACTTTCATAGCTATTTATCTGTATACCAAAGCACCAAAATAAAAAAAACTTTTATACTTTTCATATTAGTTTTGTATAGTTTTTGATAATATAAAACATATTTTATGCAAAAAGCTAAATAATGCTTGATTTTTGTTTACTAAATGTTTATATTTGAAAATATTCTTAAGTAACTATCACTCAATATATTAATTTTAAATCAATGAGCTTATGAAAAGTGTTACTTCATTAGGATTGAGTTTACTTATAACAGTCTTATTTCTGTTAGGAAGTAATGTAAAAGCAGTTGAAACAGTTCTTCTTTCCGAAACTTTTGAAACAAGTCAGGGAGGCTTCTCAATTATACAATATGGTTCACGTTTACCTGACGGATTAAGTGCAATTTGGAAATATGATGTTACAAACAAGCAGATGAAGGCAAGCGCTTTTGTCAATTCAATCAAATATGAGGCCCAAAGTTGGTTAGTATCTCCTGAATTGGATTTTACAGATGTAACATCTGCAACATTAACTTTTGATCATGCTGCAAAAGATTTTGCAGAAGTAACAGATGAATTAACTGTGTGGGTAGGGACTCAGGAGCCCTATTCTTCGGCATTTCCTGACTGGCATCAGCTGACAGTTCCTGTTTATCCTAGTGATGGTAACCAAGAATTTGTGTCTTCCGGAAAAATTGACTTATCGTTTGTGATAGGAAAAAAGCATGTTTTTATCTACTTTAAATACAAAAGTACGAAAGAAGCCGCACCTACTTGGAAGATAAAGAACGTGAAGGTGGTAGGTGATAAAAAAACTGATCTTCCTACCGGAACGGTTGAACCTTTATTCGTAGACTTTGGTAACGTCGAAGTAGGTTCTTCTGCTACAAGGGAAATAAGAATAACTCCTCTTTATGAAACAGATGATTTGATTATAGATATTTCTCCTGCAACCTCGACTTTCACTTTATCTCCTCTTTCTATTATTGATAAAAATAAGGGAACGTTATCAGCAACGATAACATATACTCCTACGGGGACTTATACAGATGAAGCCAAATTAACCGTGGTGGGTGCTGGTTTTAATCCACCCATAATAGTTCCTCTAAAAGGAAATGGAGTGGTACAAAGTTCCAATGTAATACTGGATGAAAGTTTGTTGACTGAAGAAAGTTTTAATAAATTCTATAAAGAAAATGTTATAGGTGATGAAACCTGGTATTTTAGTAATAAGTATGGTGCCGGTATGTCCGGTTATAATCGTGAAGAAGCAGAGTCTTATGCCAATGAAGATTGGCTTTTGTCACCGAGCTTGAATTTAGGAGGTATAACAAAGGCAATGCTTTCTTTTGAACATGCCATTGGTCCAACTAGTTTAGAAATAGAAAAAGGAAATTATTCACTAATGTTTGCTTCCGATTATGATGTGCCTCAATTGGAAGAAGAAAACAGAGTACCTGTTGCTTCATGGGAAGAAGTAACTATTCCGACTTACCCTGATAATGTGAAGTGGGTATACAGTCCGGTTGAGATTGAAATTCCTGCTAAGTATTTAACTCAAAATTTCGGTTTTGCATTCCGATATAAATCGACAGATAAGGAATCAGCTATTTGGGAGATAAAGAATATAAAACTGACAGTAGGAAGAGCCAAATCGTCTTCTTCTATTCAATCGACCAAAAAAGCCAACACGATTTATGTCTCTGGTGATATCGTTGTAATTAACGCAACTCAGACAGCAATAATAGAGGTTTATGATGTAATGGGACAAAAAGTAATGATGCGAACTGCCGTTAAAGGTTTCAATTATATTAATGGTTTGCAGAAAGGGCAAATCTATATTTTCAAATTTGCAAATGAAACCTACAAAATAGTGTTTTGAAAGTTAGGATTGATTTTATAAAAAAGGGGCTGTCATATAAATCTACCATATTTTAGGTCTTGATTTATTAGACAGCCCTTTTTATTTTTGTTGTATTGATGTCCTCTCTGGAACTCTTTCTCTTAATTGAAATAAGAAGAAAGCTGGGATGCGGATATGTTCTTAGCTACGATCACACCTCTATCATCCAATAAATAATTTTTGAAGCCTCTATCTAAATTATACTTTTTAAATATAGAAGAAGCTTCTCCTTTTGTTTCCAAGTAACAGTCAGAAGACTGTACCTTGTCTTTTCTTATGGTTTCGCTGAACACCGATTGGTAGTCGTCAAAAGATACTGAAACCATTTTTACATCTTTAGATAAGTTTTGAAGCGCATTGTTTAGACTGACATTTTGCATTCTGGATTGCGCATCATAACTTGCCCAAAAGCTGAGCAATACATATTTTCCTTTCAAGTTTTGAAGGTCAAGCTGCTGCCCGTTGAATGTAGCATCGATTTTAAAACTTGGAGCTACATCTCCTACATTCAAACCACTTGTCGGTTTGTCTTTTTCTACAAATGAAGTCAAGGAACTAATAAATAATACAACAAAAATCCACGTTACATATTTCATGTAATAAGGCTTTAGTTAATACTATCCGGGACTGCCCTTAAACAGTGGTCTCTTCCCGGAACATTACTTAAACTTTGCATCAAAATATTGATAATCAAAGCGCTTAGTTTTAGAAACCGTGTGCAAAGGTAAGTACAATTTACTCACTTATCCAAATAAAAAGGTAAAAAAAGAACTATTTGGTCTTTAATTTTATGTTATTTAGCATAAAATATATCCATTCAATAGGCATTTAACACAAGCGATAATATAGAATAATATTTATTTTCAATATTTTCTTTATCTCTAAATAGCCAATATATTACTATTATTTCCGTTACTCTTAAATATAAAATGATTAGCATTACTTGGATAACAATTAAAATAGCCTTTTGATTTTATTATTTTTAATCAGACAGAAATTTGATACCCAAATTTGCCATTTGCATCCAATTACGATTATAATAGGCATGTGCTAATAAAAACATTTTAAATTTGTGAGGTAATTATTGACCTATAACTATAAAATAATATTATATTTTAATGATATATACTGACATTTCACATCTTCCCTTAAATGGGCATGAGGCATATCTGAAAGAAGGTTTTGGGGGGCTCTGTACAGGTGGAACTGCTGTTATAGAAGTTTTTTCGGTCAGTCAGCGAATATCTACAAATGATATTGTTACTATTTTACCATTGCAATTAGCAGCAATACGAGAGATTAGCGATGATTTTTCCATGACATTTTTTAAGTTTGACAAGACTATGTTTATTGATATAATGAGTGGTCTGGGGAAAATAACTCCAGATTTCTTTTTCTATATGCGAAAGAATTTTCTATATCATTTAAATGATAGTGAGGTCCGAAGGTTCTCTAATTATTGTAATGTCATCAATTTCCGAAATAACAATGATGACCCTGTTTTCCGTAATAAAACGATTATACATTTATTTCAGATTTATTTTTGGGATTATTATGTATCTTTTCTAAAAAAGGTAAATAGTGAGAAAATACCTCTTACAAACTCTAATAAAGAAAACATAGCTTTTAAATTCGCAATGTTGGTCTCTGAATATTATCGTAGTAACAGGGAAATCTCTTTTTATGCAGCTCAGTTATGTATATCGCCTATTTATCTGACAAAGGTAATTCAAGAAATGAACGGACAGTCTCCTCATGAGATGATAGCAGATTATCTTATTATTGAAATAAAAAAACTACTTCGGGATTCACATATTGATATAAAGAATGTGGCTCAACAAACAAATTTTTCCAGTCAATCAGCATTAAGTCGTTTTTTCCGTCAGCAGACAGGTATGTCTCCTTCGGAATATCGACGTATGATTCATACTATACGGTAGGATTATAGTGTATTTATATAAAAATATCATATTATAATATGGAACAAACAAAAGAAGATTCCCGCAAAAGCGACAAAGAATATTTTGATGAAAAAATGTCAGAACTACTGACGGAACAAATATTGTTCCCTGAGAGTGTCTATGTTCATTTACCGATAGGAATTGAAATCTATGACACAATACCTATTTTACGTGGTATAAATAATCGTGCCTTGGAAATATATGGAGTTGAAGATAAAACTGCCGTTGTTAATAAACTCAACCTTTTCGATAGTCCATATATTGATGAGGAACTTAAAGCCCGTATACAGGCAGGTGAAGATATTACTTTGGAATTTGAGTACGACTTTGACCGTATGAACAGAGAATATTTTTCTTCTAGTCATCAAAAAACGATTATATATGAAGTTAAAATAGTACCCATTCGCAATAGTAACAGGACTATTTTAGGATATATGTTGCTTACTAATGATGTGACCTCTACTAAAGAAGCCGATTTTCGTACGGAAGAAAGTAAGAAGAATTTGGAAATGGCTATGGAGGCGGCAAATATGTCCTCTTGGGTGTATGATTTGCAAAATAATGTATTCAGTTCGTTGCATGGAAACACGATTGTCAGAAAAGACATGAAATTAGAAGAACTGCAGGGAATACTTCACCCACAAGATTATGCTACATTGACAGAACTTTTTAATCAGTTGATAAAAAGAGAAATAGAACACGGGCAAATAACAATACGAGCATTCGATAAGCTACAAAATCAGTATCGTTATTATGAAAGCCGGATGCGACTATCATCCGAACATCGGGGGAAATTGCTGATTATAGGTACACAGGTGGATGTGACTAAAAGAATACAAATGGCGAAAGAGACACAAGAATTGATTGCCAAACGTGAAATGGCAATGAAAGTCAGTAATATAGTCCATTGGGATTTTGATGTACAAACCCAATACTTTGAAGCCTATAATGACCCGGTGAATGATTATGTATCGGATCAATTATTAACTGTAAAAGAATACTTGAATGTAATCCATCCCGAAGATCAATCTGCAACTTTGGATGCCATTCAATCTATGATGATGGGGAAGGAGACAAATATTGACCTTGTCTGTCGTATGCAAACTAAATATGACGATTCCTGGCAATATTGCAATATAATAGGTGTTCCATTTGAGAGAGATGATAAAGGAAATGTAATTCGTTTTACAGGACTTCGACAGAATATTTCCAAGCAGCATCAACTTGATGAGGAGCTTAGGGAACGCAACTACAGAATGGAACTTACATTTAAGACAGTAGGTATGTCTTATTGGGTTCTAGACTTGGATACCAAACAATTTCATGCCTTCAACGATCCGGTTAATAATTATGATTCGGAAAAGAGCATTTCATTAGAAGATTATTTACTTGTTACTTATCCTGATGATGTAGATGTAGTCCGTGAAAATTTTGAAGGAATGCTTTTGGGAGTTAATAAAGAACTCAGTTTTCAATATCGATCCAGAACTAAGTGGGATAAGGAATGGCAAACTCTCATTGTAACAGGAATCCCAGCAGAAAGAAATAAGAAAGGAGAAGTAACTCGTTATACCGGCATTACATTCAATAATACGAAGTGGGAGAATATGGCCAATGAGTTGAAGGAACTAAAAGAAAAAGCTGAACTTTCGGACCGGATAAAGTCTGCTTTTCTAGCCAATATGAGCCATGAAATACGTACGCCTCTAAATGCAATTGTTGGATTCTCCGAACTGTTAGTGGATTGTGATGATCTGGCTGAAAAGAAAGAGTATATGGACATCATTGAATTTAATAATGAATTACTACTTCGCTTAATCAATGATATTTTGGATCTTTCAAAGATTGAGTCAGGCATCCTTGAACGTAAACGGGAAAAATTCAATCTACGTAAGGTCTGTAATGAGTTATGTGCAACAATACAACCCAAAATCACTAATCCGAAAGTTGAATTCCGATCAGTTTCAGGACCGGATTGCTGTGTTGTTTTAGATCCGAATCGACTAAAACAAGTGTGGATGAATTTTTTAACTAATGCAGCAAAATGTACGAAAGCCGGATATATAAAAATGGGATATTCCATTGAGAGAGGAGGAATCCGGATTTACGTGGAAGATTCGGGAGTAGGTATTCCATATGAATTACAAGATAGAGTTTTCGGACGTTTCCAGAAACTTAATGATTTTGCTCAGGGAACAGGGTTGGGACTAGCCATTTCCAAAGCTATTATAGAAGGAGCAAAAGGAGAAATAGGCTTTAATTCAGAGCCGGGTGTAGGGTCTACTTTTTGGGCATGGATACCTTGTGAGATTGAAGATTTAAATGATAAAAACGAGAATAATTCCGATCCTTTATCGCAATTACCTGCTTTTAAAGAAATCAAGGAAAAGGATATGAAGATTCTGCTTGCCGAAGATAATGATAGTAACTATTTATTAGTCAAGAGTATACTTAAAAACTTCAATCTTAGTCGGGTTTCCAATGGAATAGATGCTGTACGAAGTGTACTTGAAGGACAATACGACTTTGTTATCATGGATATAAATATGCCGATTATGGGTGGTTTGGAAGCAACACGCAAAATTCGGGAATTCAATGCCCAAATACCTATTATTGCGCTTACAGCCAATGCTTTCGATTCTGATAGAGTTAGTGCGATGGAAGCTGGTTGTGATGCATTCTTAACAAAACCTGTAAAAAAGGATCAGTTGCTTGATTTTTTACAAAGAAACAATATATGATAAAATAACCTTTATTTGGAATTTGATATAATGCAATCATTGAGCTTTTAGCAAAACCTTAACTTTTTGTAATAATGGACTGGTTTGTCCCAGTCTATTATTATTTATAGACCGTTTACCAGACGTTATTTCCCATCATTTAATTTGTTTCAATATGAATTTTAACTTTGGTACTTTATGTACTTGGTTTTAAAGATTCTTATTTGGAAGAACAAGGAAAACTATAATCAGTAGTTTAAACTTTGGAATGATTTATTATCTTTGTCGGCAAATATAAGAGCAAATGAAATTTACGGAGTTAAATTTAGACGATTGTGTGTTACAAGCATTGGATACGATGAACTTTCAGGAGTGTACTCCAGTGCAAGAACATACAATTCCTGTTATACTTGAAGGTAAAGATTTAATAGGTGTAGCCCAAACCGGTACAGGAAAAACTGCGGCTTATCTTCTTCCTATTCTTAATCGGTTGTTATCTGATAATCATCCCGAAGATGCCATTAATTGTATTATTATGGCTCCTACAAGAGAATTGGCACAGCAGATAGATCAACAGATGGAAGGGTTTGCCTATTTTGTACCAGTTTCAAGCGTGGCGGTATATGGTGGAAATGACGGTGTATTGTTTGAACAGCAAAAGAAAGGACTTACTTTGGGTGCGGATGTTGTAATCGCTACTCCGGGACGTCTTATCAGTCATTTAGCTTTGGGTTATGTCGATTTGTCGCGCGTTTCCTATTTTATTCTTGATGAAGCCGACCGTATGCTCGACATGGGTTTCTCTGACGATATTATGCAAATCGTGAAATATTTGCCTAAAGAACGCCAGACCATTATGTTCTCTGCAACGATGCCGGCAAAAATACAGCAATTGGCAAAGACAATCCTACGTGATCCGGTAGAAGTTAAATTAGCTGTATCCAAACCTGCCGAGAAGATTATACAAGCTGCGTATATCTGTTATGAACGTCAGAAATTGGGTGTTATCCAAAGTTTATTTCAGGATGAAGTACCGGAGAAAGTTATCATATTTGCATCTTCTAAGATAAAGGTAAAGGAAGTAACGATGGCTTTGAAACGCATGAAACTGAATGTAGGTGATATGCATTCGGATTTGGAACAAGCGCAACGTGAATTTATCATGCATGAGTTTAAAAACGGGAGAATAAATATATTGGTTGCAACGGATATTGTATCTCGTGGCATCGATATAGATGATGTACGTTTGGTCATTAATTATGATGTTCCCCATGACTGTGAAGATTACGTTCATCGCATCGGACGTACTGCCCGTGCAAATAACGACGGTGTAGCTATTACATTTGTTAGTGAGAAAGAACAAAGCAAATTCAAGGAGATAGAGCTATTTCTGGAAAAGGATATTTATAAGATTCCTGTACCAGAAGAATTAGGAGAAACTCCGGTATATAATCCCAGAACTCAGAGCCAGCAAAAACGTCCCTATCGTAAGCAGGGCGGAAAAAGAAACTTCAATTCCCGTAGAAAGAAAGAATAAAGGTAATAAAAAAAGGTGTGGCAAGAAGTCGCACCTTTCATATTAACCGATATATACATTCACATTCAGGAAGAGAAATAAACCTTCATCTTCTTCTTCAAATTCTATTTTGTCCTCTCGTGCCAACCAGCCGACAGCCATGTTTAAATCAATATCATTTAAACCGGAACTCTTTTGTAGCTCTTTATAAGACCATCTTAAGTTATTACTAAGCAGATTCCATAGAATACCAGCATTATAACCAATCGTTGCTTTATTCATTTTGTTATCAATATAAATAGGTTAGTAATAAATAGCTCGTACAAATCATTACAAATATAACAAAATATAATCTGTTTGGTTTTAATGCTAGCAATAAATAACATTATTAATCAATATAATTAACATTTATAACATTGGGGTGTAACTTCGTTTTAATTACTATTTCAGTGAATAATATTTTCTTAAAAGAATATATATAGAGTATGTGTACTTCTTTCTTTTAAAAGTTAAATGATTATCTTTGTCCGACTTACAACTTAAATTAATGAAGTATGATATTAAATGAAAGAGACGCCCGCCATGAGCATCTGCTCAATGTGGCAAAGCAGATAATGACAGCCGCCCGTACGGCTCCGAAAGGAAAAGGGATAGATATCATAGAAACAGCGACTATAACTGACGAAGAGATAACCCTATTGTCAGAGAAACTGATACAAATGGCAGAGGAAACCGGATTGAAGTTTTTTCTTCGCGATGCCGAGAATATTCTTAGCGCAGAAGCTATTATATTAATAGGTACGCGAGAGCAGGTACAAGGCTTAAACTGTGGGCACTGTGGGTTTCCTACTTGTGTTGCTAAGCCTGAAGGTGTACCTTGCGCCATTAATTCCATTGATTTGGGAATTGCTATCGGTTCGGCTTGCGCCACGGCTGCCGATAATCGTGTAGATAGCAGGGTTATGTTTTCGGCAGGGCTTGCCGCTCAACGTTTGAATTGGCTTATTGACTGCAAAAGTGTAATGGCTATTCCTATCAGTGCCTCTTCTAAGAGTCCATTTTTCGATCGTAAATCTAAAGAAAAGAAATAGGATGGGATTATTCGCAACTTTACCGGGTATGGGTGGTACTGAGAAAGATTTGCAGCTCACCTTTGGACTTTCGATGGAAGAGATAACCGAAATACGTGAAACTCATTTGCCCGCCGAATGGTATCCTCAAAGCGGAGTGCAATTGACATGGCCGCATGCCGGAACTGATTGGGCCTATATGTTGGAAGAGGTTCAGGAATGTTTCATTAATATAGCGAATGCAATCTCCCAACGGGAATTGGTCTTAATCGTAGCACCTGATACAGAAGCAGTAAAAATGCAGCTTGAAGGTAAAGTAAAGATGGAGAACATTCGCTTTTTTGAATGTGAAACCAATGACACTTGGGCTCGTGATCATGGTGCAATATCCCTGTTAGATGCAGAATCTCCCCTCCTACTGGATTTTTGTTTCAATGGTTGGGGAATGAAGTTTGCCGCCAATTATGATAATCTCATTACCCGCAATCTTTTCAAAGCCGGTCTTTTTAAAGGAAGATACATGAATTGTTTGGATTACGTTTTAGAAGGAGGCTCTATCGAAAGTGATGGCAAAGGTACATTATTGACGACATCAGAATGTTTATTGTCCGACAATCGCAATGACAAGATGAATCGTGTAGAAGTAGAAACCTATCTTCGCTCTAAGTTGCACGTGCAGCGTGTTTTATGGTTAGATTACGGCTATTTATCGGGAGACGATACCGATAGTCATGTGGATACGTTAGCTCGTTTTTGTCCGAATGATACGATAGTTTATGTGCAATGCTGTAATAAAGAAGATGAACATTATGAAGCATTGAGACGAATGGAAGATCAACTTCTTACCTTCCGTACATTGGATGATAGACCTTATCGTTTGTTACCCCTTCCGATGGCGGATACCATTATGAATAATGATGAGCGTCTACCGGCTACTTATGCTAATTTCCTGGTTATAAACGGAGCTGTGCTCTACCCTACTTATAATCAACCGGGAAATGATATGAAAGCCGCTGATATATTGACATTAGCTTTTCCTGACAGAGAAATCATCGGTATCGACTGCCGGACATTGATTAAACAACACGGTTCTTTGCATTGTGTTACAATGCAGTATCCTAAAAACATATTGAAATAATGAAGAAAATAAAAGTAGGACTGGTACAGCAAACTAATACTGCGGATATACATGAAAATCTGAAACGATTGCATGCTAATATAGAAATTTGTGTCAATCAAGGTGCACAGTTGGTTGTTCTTCAGGAACTTCATAATTCTCTGTATTTCTGTCAAGTAGAAGATACAAATAACTTTGATTTGGCCGAACCGATTCCCGGCCCTTCTACAGGATTTTATGGAGAAATTGCTGCTCATTATAAGATTGTGTTAGTAACATCCTTGTTTGAGAAACGAGCTCCGGGACTGTATCATAACACAGCTGTAGTTTTTGATACAGACGGAAGCATAGCAGGAAAATACCGTAAAATGCATATTCCCGATGATCCGGCTTATTATGAGAAATTCTATTTCACTCCCGGTGATTTGGGTTTCCAACCGATTCAAACGTCATTAGGAAAGTTGGGCGTGTTGGTTTGCTGGGACCAATGGTACCCGGAAGCAGCCCGTCTGATGGCTTTACGAGGAGCTGAAGTACTAATCTACCCCACTGCTATCGGATGGGAAAGCACTGATACGGAAGAAGAAAAATCCCGCCAGTTAAATGCATGGATTATTTCTCAACGAGGACATGCCGTTGCCAATGGATTGCCGGTAATTTCAGTTAATCGCGTAGGGCACGAGCCGGACCCTTCCGGACAAACGAATGGAATACAATTCTGGGGAAACAGTTTTGTAGCCGGTCCACAAGGTGAAATTTTAGTTCAGGCCTCAAACAATGAAGCCCAGAATATAGTAACGGAAATCGATTTTACCCGAAGCGAGAATGTACGTCGTTGGTGGCCTTTCCTTCGCGACAGACGTATTGATGAGTATGGTGAGATAACCAAACGTTTTATCGATTAAGTCGCATCCTAAGCGGTTTCAAACTTTGACTCACCCGATAATTATCGGGGATAGTAAGATCTGTTTTTCAACATACGGTCCTTTGCTTGCAAACGATAAGAGTTTGTGAACAAAGGACCGTATGTTTGTCTACAAACGTCCTGATGTTTTTTTCAATCAACCTGATGTTTTTAAAAAACATCAAGGTGTTTATAAGTGAAATACAGTGTAAAAAACGAATTACCCTCAAATAACCTTCAATCTTTCAGTTTGCGAATTTAGGTTTGACTATCAGTGTGTTATCCTGAACCTTCTTTAGAAAAAAGGTTCAGCCGATAATGAATGATGAATATATCTGCTGAATGATTCCATCATTCAGGATAACTCATTCAGTATCAAGGCAAAATTGGCAAACTGAAGGATGAAACTTATAGGTAATTGTTGCTCTGAGAGTATATGTTGCTCTTTTGACATATCCTGATTGGTTTATAATTATTTAATTTCTTCCCACATACAGCGGCTCAAATCAACATAACCGTTCTTCTTGAAAACAACGTGTTCGCTTTCCAGTTTGCTGCGTTGTTCATGCCAGGTCGGGACTAGTCTCCCCTGACTGTTTACGACACGGTGACAAGGAAGATTCATTTCTTTTGGGGCGTGAGACATCGCTCTACCCACTTTCCGAGAATGTTGGGGCTTTCCCATTAAACGGGCTATCTGTCCGTATGTAATGACTTTCCCTACAGGGATTTCTTTGACAATACTATAGACTTCATTATCAAATTCATCCATATCATTTATCATTTCTTATCGGTAACACCTCCCATAACCATCTTGGAATCATCCGCCAGAAAAATACCAGAATGGAATAACGATAATCAATAACCGCAACACGTTTTTTTCTGTTGAGTGCATGTACAATATGTTTGGCTACCTTATCCGCTTTCATCAGCAGAGGATAATTACCGTCTTTCAATAGATCGGTAGAAACAAAACCGGGGCGTATATCTGTAAAACGGATATTAAGTTTCTCCATGTGGGAAAGTTGTGCCAGCGCATCTATGTATGTATTCTGAAAACGTTTGGTGGCTGAATAAGCCGGAGCAGATCCCAGACCTTTAGTTCCGGCGATGGAACTGATGACCGAAAGGTGTCCGCCGCCATGTTGCTTGAAATAATTGAAAGCGGTATCCACCATTCTTGTGAAACCTACCACATTGGTTTGTGCAGTGCGGATTTCAATGTCCGGTTTCAACTCTATGTTTTGGTTGCCAATACCGGAACTTAAGAGAAAAAGATCCATTCCACCTGTCTTTTCAATTAGTTTCAATAAATTGTCTGTTGCATCTTCTTGTGTGACGTCTATTGGCTGGATTTCGATTTTATCGGGAGCTATGGCCTGTAATTCTTTTAATGCATCCGTTCTTCTGCCTGCTATACCGATGCGGCAATCTGTTTTTAGATATATCATGGCAACTTCTTTGCCGATTCCTGAGGTAGCTCCAACGATAATAATTCGTTTCATATTCGGTATTGTAATGGATTAATGTACAAATGTAATCAAATCTTTACTTTCATACGATAAAAAAGGACGAACAAATGATCTTATCGGTTTGTTTTATAGAAAAACAAAATAGTATGAGCTTTAATATAGCTAAAAGCGACAAAAAACGCGTTATTATTGTTGGGGGAGGCTTTGGAGGACTAAAACTTGCCAATAAACTGAAAAAGTACGATTTTCAGGTTGTCCTGGTTGACAAAAATAACTATCATCAGTTTCAACCTCTGATTTATCAGATAGCTTCATCCGGTATGGAACCCACTTCTATCTCTTTTCCATTCAGGAATATTTTCCGAAAGCGGAAGGACTTTTATTATCGTATGGCAGAAGTAAGAGCTGTTTTCCCGGAGAAGAATATGATACAGACATCTATCGGTAAGGCTACCTATGATTATTTAGTGCTTGCCGCGGGAACAACTACTAATTTTTTCGGCAATAAGCATATTGAAGAAGTTGCTATGCCGATGAAGAATGTGTCGGAAGCAATGGGATTGCGTAATGCATTATTGTCGAATTTGGAACGTTCCATTACGAGTTCCAATGAGCAGGAACGTCAGGAGCTACTTAATATTGTTATTGTAGGTGGTGGTGCTACAGGAGTAGAGATTGCCGGAGCATTATCTGAAATGAAAAGGTTTGTTTTACCCAATGACTATCCTGATATGCCGGCAGATTTACTGCATATTCATTTGATAGAGGCTAGCAATCACCTGCTGGCTGCCATGTCACCGGAAGCTTCCGAACATGCGGAGAAATTTTTGGCAGATATGGGAGTCAATGTCATGCTGAATAAGCGTGTCATGGATTATAAAGATCACAAAGTGATATTAGAAGATGGACACGAGATTCCCACTCGTAGTTTTATATGGGTAAGTGGAGTCACTGCCGTACCTATCGGTAATATGGACTCGGAACGGATAGGTAGAGGAGGGCGTATAAAAGTGGATGAATTCAATCGAGTAATTGGTTTGGGAAATGTTTTTGTGATTGGTGATCAATGTATCCAGACTTCTGATGTAAATTATCCTAATGGGCATCCACAATTGGCGCAAGTGGCGATACAACAAGGTGAATTACTTGCAAAGAATCTAAGAAATATAGAAAAAGGTGGGCGATTGCAACCTTTTCATTATCGTAATTTAGGTGCAATGGCTACAATCGGAAGAAATCGTGCAGTAGCGGATTTTAAACATTTAAAGATGCAAGGTTGGCTGGCTTGGATCATGTGGCTGGTGGTACATCTTCGTTCTATCTTGGGAGTGCGTAATAAGATCGTAGTTCTGCTTAACTGGGTATGGAACTATTTTACTTATGATCAATCTATGCGTATGATTGTATATGCCCGTAAAGCAAAGGAAATCCGTGAACGTGAAGTCATGGAAGCAAAGACACATTTAGGCGATGATATGCTGTCTTCTACCGGGAAGTTGAAGGCTTAATAATAGAATCTGGGTGTTGCTTCATTGCTGCGGAAAGATGATAGAAGTACCACAACTTGATTTGCATCAATAAACGCTATGGCAGAATTTATTTTGTTTGCGAACACATAAATTGTGTGCAGAAGATTTGCGTATCTTTGCACGAAATTTTGTAGGTATAAGTTTATGGCAACTTCCAAAGAAATGACGGCAGGCCCGGCGCTGCCACTCATATTTAATTTCACGCTACCGTTGTTGCTCGGCAATTTGCTTCAACAGACATATTCTCTTGTCGATGCTGCTATCGTTGGCAAATTCTTAGGAATAAATTCACTCGCTTCCGTTGGTGCAAGTAGTTCCGTTATATTTCTTATTTTGGGATTCTGCAATGGATGTAGTTGTGGTTTCGGTATTCCTGTTGCCCAGAAGTTCGGAGCACGGGATTACAGTACGATGAGACGGTATGTTTCAGTTAGTTTACAACTATCCGTTGTCTTATCAGTTATTATTGCCATCATAACAAGCCTCTATTGTGCAGATATTCTGCGTCTGATTCGTACGCCGGAAAATATATTCGATGATGCTTATGCCTATTTATTGGTGACGTTTATCGGGGTACCTTGTACATTCCTGTATAATCTTTTATCAAGTGTTATCCGGGCATTGGGAGATAGTAAGACTCCGTTTTGGTTCTTGCTGTTTTCAACCATTCTGAATATACTGCTTGACTTTTTCTGTATATTGGTCTTGGATTGGGGAGTCTTGGGAGCATCCGTCGCAACTGTCTTTTCACAGGGAGTTTCTGCCTTATTATGTTACTTATATATGTATCGTCGCTTTCAAATCTTGAAAAGTACGCCAAACGAGCGTAAGTTTCAGCCCAAACTGGCAAAAACGCTTATGTATATAGGTGTACCGATGGGGCTTCAATTTTCTATTACCGCTATCGGTAGCATTATGCTCCAAAGTGCCAATAATGCGCTTGGTACGGCCTGTGTGGCAGCTTTCACTTCTGCTATACGTATAAAGATGTTCTTTATTTGTCCGTTTGAAAGTCTGGGTATTGCCATGGCTACTTATAGCGGACAAAATTATGGCGCAGGTAAGCCGGAACGTATCTGGACGGGCATAAAGGTCAGTTCATTGATGATGATTATCTATGCAGCTTTCACTTTCGTGGTTTTGATACTGGGATCAAGATTCTTAGCTCTACTTTTTGTGGATGCTTCGGAAATAGAAATCCTGAAAAACACAGAATTGTATCTTCATGTTTCGTGTTATTTCTTTCCTACTTTAGGATTGCTTTGTATTCTGCGTTATACCATTCAGGGAGCAGGGTACACGAATCTTGCCATGCTTTCCGGCGTTTCTGAGATGATAGCCCGCACATTGGTAAGTCTTTATGCCGTACCGGTATGGGGATTCATAGCTGTCTGTTTTGGTGACCCATCTGCGTGGATTGCAGCTGATTTATTCCTGATACCTGCATTTATATATGTGTATCGCAGGTTGAAAAAGATGGTTGCTCTTTCGTAAAAGAAGTCATAAAACGAAATGCAGTGAGAAGTCCATTAATCATGTATCTGCTATTAACGGATTCTTCACTGCAATATATATTTTTCTAATCTTAATATCTCTGTCTATTGTACCGGATAAATCGGATTTCCACTTTCATCGACTTCTGTCCACTCCTTTATACTGACATTCGGAAACGAAACGGAGTTCTCATTTATTACGGCTTTAAACAGGTAAGAATTTCCGGCTTTCAGTTCTCCATCCGGCAATGAAACCTCGGCAACATAAGTGCGTGCAGTACTTTCATTATTAACTAATAGTTCGAGTATCAAGGTCATTGGTTTTGTATTTCTTACGGGTAACATGATGTATTGCAGGGAGTAATCTTTGATTCCCATTGTGACCGCTTTTCCATATTCCATTTCCGGCGTAATAACACCAGTGGATAGATTCATTGTGGCTCCCGGTTGCGGAGGAGTGATTGTACCTGATATAACTTTATTCAGTGTTATATTGGTACCTTCTGTAATAGCGAATACTACCTGTGTAGCAACGTGTTGATAGACAATTGGTATGTTGACCTGCGAACGGGTGATATCTTGATGGGTGGCATCCCACCATAAATAGTCGATACCGTTTGATAAAGGTTCCGATATGCCTTTATTAAAAGTCGGTACAGATGTGCTGGCATTACATGACACTGCGTAAAAACTATAAATATTATTGTTCAGATACATTTTATATCCTTGAATGCCGGTTAGTACTCCCGGTGAGGAGGTGACATAATTTCCTTCTGCTATTGGAGTGGTATCCGTACTATTACTTGTGTTGGCGAGGTAAGCACAAAGCCAACTTTGCATTCCTTTTGCCATTGGTGACATGGCACGCGTTACATGACGATTTTCGACAGATGCATTAAAAGTTACCAATACATCATCTTTTGTGTTACTGCCGTTGTTTGAACTACCATTGTTACTATTACCATTGTTTTCTTGTCCGTCTTCTCCCAAATCTACGATCAGATAATTTTTAGAGCAGGCTCCAAGAAACAGTACAATTAAAGATAGAACGAAGAAATGCTTAGTTAATCGAAAATTCATATCCATGATTCATTGAGTTTTTAGTTATTACCTTTCTATATACATTTAAAAAAGGATTTGGTTCATGGATAGGAATAAAAAGAGGATTCAGATGGCAGTCGTAACTGGATACACAAATCTGAATGTGGAGGAGTAGGAAGAAGCGAAAGAGAGTTTAAGGTAATTGTTTTTTCAGGTAAATCATATCAACTAATTGTTTTCCGTCTTCAAACATGGGATGGTCATAATGGTCTGTAAAGAAATTCTTGATGCGATGAGAATAAGTAAATCCGCATTGTCCGTAAAAAGTAAGAGTGAGAGGACTTTCTCCTGTCCCGACAAGCATGGTATGGCATTGTTCACGATAATGCTCGAACAGATATTCAATCAGTGCTTTTCCATATCCTTGTTTCTGATATTGCGGATAAGTAGCGATACTTTTAATTTCGTATATCCCGTTTCCCTCATTTGTGACAACGCAGATAGATTTTAAATCACCGTCGTAAAGAGCAAACATATCTCCTCGTTCCAAATAGCGGTCTACCATTGATTCCTGTTCATCCGCGAGTAATAATAGTTCGAGATATTGCTTTTTATTCCGGGTAACTTCTTTGACTTGTAGCATGAGATTTTATTTTAAAGTTTTGCGCATGACAAAGTTTGTCATTTCTACCTGATTTACAATTACGGTTTGCTTTTTCTCCGTAATAAATCCTTGCTTTTTAAAGAATGGGTAGGCAGTGAGGCTTACTTCAGAGAAGATAGATGTAGCTTGATGTTTTCGGGAAAACTCTTCTGCTGTTTGTAATAATAATGAGGCGAGGCCTTTATTCTGAAATTCCGGAGTTATAAACATACTATGCAAATAACCTTTAGTGTTGATAGAAGTGAAGCCCACAATGTGGAAAGAAGATGTTTCTTCCACTATAATGAACTGTAATTCACTTTGAAGTAATTCGAGCCAACGTTCGGGGGTAGCTTTACCAATCCACGCTTCTATCTGCCGGGATGTATAATCTTGGTAGCAAGTATTTCGTATACTCGTTTCGAATACATTATAAAGACGATCTATATCTTCAATCAGGGCATTTCTTAATCTGAATGGTTTAAGCCGAAGGTGCAGAATAGGATAGGGCTTACCCTGAGCATCAAACGCATCCCGACCGATTGTTTCAAATCCTCTGTTTAGGTAAAAGCGGAGTGCTTTTTCATTTTGCTCATTCACATCGACTTTGCGGATACCTTTTTGATGAATGGCATATTCAATAAGCTCTTTTCCATATCCTTTGGCCTGTTCGCTAGGATGAGTAAAAAGCATTTCAATATTATCATGACTTAATCCCATAAATGCGACGATCTTTTCTGTGTGGGGATTCCGGATGATATATAGTTCCACTGCTTTAAAATATTCATTCCGTATCAATGGTTTATAAAACAGAATATCTTCCTTTGTAAGGAAGTGATGAGTGCTGCGTACGGAAGTCTCCCATAAAGAGAGCAACTCGTCAAAATCAGAGGATGCAGGTTGGGTAATCATTTATTCTTAGTAATCAATATTGTGTCATAACTTTTGGCATGTGGGACAGAAATATACCGAGCCTCCCATATAAGCATCCTTGTGTATCTTGTCATTACAGTGAGGACAGGACATTCCGTATGTATTCTTTGATAGAATGGTCTTATATTTTCCCTTATTCCCGAAAAAATCGCTTTCGGTGTCTCTTCCCCCACCATCGGTCATTGCTTGCAGAGTGTTTTTTAAAGCTTGGAATAGATTTGATTTCTCTCTATCGCTCAATGAGAATATTTTTCGTTTCGGATGAATACCGGCGTTGAAGAGAATATCTTGTAACACTCCATTTCCTACTCCCGGAATGCGTTGTTCGGAAGCCAAAAGTGCTTTGGCAGAGATGTCTTTTTTTTCTTTCGAGATGAGTTCCTCGAAATAGGCTTGGTTAAATTCCTCACATAGCGGAGAGATACTTTCAAGACTTTGTGTACGGTATTTGTTATCAAAAGAGTCCTTGAATACATATATTCCGCCATACATTCTGGTTGTGAAACTTATAAAGGTATCATTGTCGAATGTTATCAAAAGCTGATATTTATCGGGAATTTCGGTATTTGGGCCGGCGTACTTCATATTGATGCCGTCGAAAATGCTTAAAAAGGTATTATCACTTAAACGTATATCAACGAAAATACCTTTTCCTTCTGCTGATTTTATCTGTTTTCCTACCAATAGATCCCGAAACAAGTTAGGATCACTGTTGAAAAAGGTAAATTTATGCAGATGCGTAGGTCCTAACACTTCTGTTATAGTCAGGTTGACAAGTGTATCTTGTACTTGTTTGCCGATAGTTATTGCTTCTGGTAATTCAATCATTGATTCGGGATGTTTTGATGACTTTTCAAATATATGGATAAAATAGGGATTATCAAAAAAATAGGAATGAATACTGTATTTACAAGGTTTATTGTCTCTTTTATCTACATACGGTCGATTGTTTGCAAACGATAGGAGTTTGTAATCAGAGGACCGTACGTTTGGCTTCAATCGTACGGTCCTTTATTTATAAACATAAGGACGTTTTTAATACCTGTATAAAAATGGAGCAATCGCCTAAGGGAGCATCGCCTTACACCTAAGGGAGCGTTAGCCGATGCCCCCTTGAGCGATTGCTAACGCTCCCTTAGGCGATCGGCAACGCCCCTTTAAGCGTTTTTAGTTTTAGTTGAAACTGCTTTCACCTCTTCACTGTTTAAAGATAAGTATCTGGTATATAAGATAGTACAGTGAAGGTGCTTTTTGTATGAACTGCATCCCAAAAGTTGGATTAATTATCTTGTGTATCGTCCTGGCTTTGGATGACTTATGAAAAATGAAAAGCCCGAAATCATTATAATTTCGAGCTTCTCAAATCCTGAAAACAATCTACCTTATACAAACTTAATCCCAAAATGTATCTTTTCTGCCTTTCGAGTTAGCCGGTCCACCACTGTGCTTTCCATCATTAATGTCTATAGAGTTAGGACTTGATGCCATTATCGAATTTTCTACTGAAATATTGATAATCTCTATTTCCGGTTTCATATATTTATTTTTCATGGCTTATTATTTATTTTAAAGTGATTACTTGATAACAACTTTTTGATTATTAATCAGATAAATGCCTTTGGCAATTCCTGTAATCGTATTTTCTCCGATAGCTAATTCTGCGACCTTGATAATGCGTCCGTCTATTGAATATACATTGATTGATTGTGCATTATCTGCCTGGATATAAATTACGTCATTTACAGCGTAGATCTTTAATTTATCTGTTGCTTGCCCATTTAATTCTGTTGTACCGCCATTATCATTATGTGTTACCGTTAATTTGCGAATTGTATTGTCTTCTGTTGATAAGTAGGCGCGGAAAGCTGTGATATATGAGTTTTCGGCACCTTTTGCAAATTCGGACCCGTCGGATTGTAATAAATAGTAGGCAGTAACATTGTCTGTATATCTGAAATTCCCGTTCAAAGTATAACCTTCAGAGGTAGGGGAACTAGCAATTGTTGTTTCAGGAACAGAGGAACCTTTAAAAGTAATAGTTCCCGTTTCCTGTGTAAGTTTTACGATATATGGGACATTTGCTTCCAGTTCATTAGTGTTGATCGTTATGAAATTAAGACTGGCTTTATCTCCTTCGACGGTTACTTTATCAAAAGCCTCAAATTCCAGCCCGTCGAGTTCATTGTGATTTATCGGAGTAAACGGCAAGCAAATAGAGGCAAACTTCCCAACAGCTGTATTACTGAAATCGCGTGAATAAGAAATATTTCCTGTAAACTCATGCGTATTATTGAAGCTGTTATTTCTAATATCATTACTTGTTTCGGAGAGTATGATGTTGTCACTTGTGTAAGTAGTTCCATCTTTGATGATAATATTTTGTCCTTCGTTGCCTGTGACACCCTCATTCACATAAATCAGACAATTTGGGTTTAAGTTGGCGATGACCGGAACTTGTGTGAGTTCGGCAACATCTGTCAAATCAATTGTAGTAAGCTCGGCAGCATTTGCCTGAACAAATTCATTGAAAACAGATTCATCCCATTTTCCAGAGAATATAGCGTCAATATTGTCTCCAATATTTTCTAGCGTACCAAGTTCTTTATATGTCGCTGTAATTTCTACATCACTTGCCGGCATAATAAATGTTGTGGTAGGATTGGTTGCATCAGCGAAAACAACACCTTCGGTTGTGGTTGTCCATTTGTCGAATTTCATTCCGGCCGGAATTTGAGCTTCAATAGTTACTACATCATTTGTGAAAGAAATATCAGAAGCGATGGACGATTGAACAGAAGCAGCTGTTGCTGTAATATTATAGAATGCAATGAAATTTTCAGCGGGAAATGCTTTATATCCTTCTGCGATTCCGTTTACCCAATTTGATGTTTTATATGCATTTAAAGAGTTTGCCGGAACATAAATTTGAGTATTGACTTTATTATCTCTCCAACCTACACCATTAAAAGTTACTTTTCCGATTGTCGGTACGTTTTCTGCACGACATATGAGAATATCCAAATTGCTGTTGCCTGTGAAGCCTTCATTCTGTATATCTTCGATTGATGCCGGAAGATCTACTATTTCTAATTTTGCATTTTTGAAACATAATCCTCCAATTGTACTAAGATTATTTCCTTTAAAGATGGCTGTGGTTATAGATGTGTTTTCAAAAGAATTGCCCTTCAATGTTTTTAATGAGGCTGGAAATTCTACAGATTCCAATGATGTTAAACCTTTAAAAACAGAACTACCAATTTCTATTACTCCTTCTGTGAAGATTACGCTTTTAAGTGTCGTTGCCTGTGCAAGGCTAAGAGCTACAGTATTTATTAAATTGCCATCAATGATCAACTTTTCTTTTCCAAATTTAGGGGGACATAATACGAATGTTTTCGTCTCTTTTTCGTATAGTATTCCATCAACAGAACCCCATGTGGGATTTCCGTCTTCTACATAAATTGCCTCAAGATTGTTGGAACCCGGTGCAATTAAGTTATAACGACCAGCAGTTTGTAGTGCTGTTGTTTGAGAAGATAGGGTTAATCTCTTTAAATATTGGTTATCCGCAAATGCACTATTCATTATTTTCAGATTGTCAGTTGATTTTTCCGGATTTGGAATTGTATATTCTTCATTCATTTTTCCGCAAGGATATAGCTGTAATTCAGTTCCCCAATAATTGAAAACGACTCCATCTATTATTTTTATCCCGTTTTGGTTGCTTGTATTCTTTGATGTAAAACCGATGATACCCTGAGTGTTAGCAAAACGGCTATTAGCTACATTACCATTGTTTAATGAGGCTGGAAGTTCAATAATACCTTCTAAAGAACAATTAGAAAAAGCACCTCCGCCAATATTTACTAATTGTGCAGGTAACTTAATCGTTTTAATTGTTTTGTTTCCATTAAAGGCATTAGCCGGAATGGTCGTATTGGAAAGTTTCTCAATATTTAGTTCTTCAAGTTTGGACATTTGATTTATTATGGCAAAATCACTGTCATTTAATGGAGCTCCATCAGATATAATTGTGAGTCTTGTTATACTTTGTAATGTTTCAGAATCAAACCAGTCTGAAATGTTCTGTTTCTCTGTTGTTAAAGTTACGACTTCGCCTATCTCAACGTAGAAATTAGCCTTTATGTTTACTTCGTTATTAGGCATAACAAATGTTGTTGTGTTATTATTAGTAGTAAACGTGACATCCTCTGATTCCCAATTTAGAAAATCACCATTATTTGCTGTAATCGTTATTATCGAACCGACCATTGCTTCTGTAACCTTTGTCCCATTTATAGATGCTTCACCTCCCTCTATGTTAATAGCCTTTGGAGTATCTTCGTTGTAGATAGCTGTTATAACAATATCTTTTTGAGGCATAGTAAATACTGTTGTAGGGCTATTGATGTCTGTAAAGGTTACTTCAGGTACAGATTTCCATTCTTTGAAAGTTTTATTGAGGATTGTTTCCGCTTTTACAGTTACACTAGATCCTGGGATAGCGACATTTCCTTGTTGACTGCTGGCACCATTTACGAGTGTAATATTTTGGTATGCAACAAACTGTTCCGGAGTAAAATAAGGAGAGAATATTTCACTGGCTTTATAGGCTTCAAGATAGTCGGTTGGGACTCCAATCTTTATATCTGTATTAGGAGTAAAAGCATCTTTTCCTATTTGGCTTGGAATATTTCCCTTAAAAATGATTTGTTTTAGATTTGTACAACCATTGAATGTGCTGATCTCAATGTTGTTAACTTTATCTATGTAGGTATCTAGAGTTGTAGGCAGAATTATAACTTCTAGATTTTTTGTGTTTTGAAAAGCATATCTGCCAATTGATCTTACGCCTTCCGGTATAATTAGTATTCCGGAAATTGAGCTATTTAAAAGAGCATTTCTATCAATAGATTCTAATAAATTAGGTAAGATTAATTGGGAAATCGTGGTATTATTGGCTAATCTTCCAGGGAAAATATTATTTTTTTTATTGTTTGCTGATTCTACTAGTGCCTCTGATAAATCTAAATATGTGAGACTACTCATTGTATTTAAAAAACTAAAATCATCAGGCCCAAGATAGATAGAATTCTCGCATTTGATTTTTAAATTAGTAATATTTGCTATCTCTTCATCATTATATGTTTGCAACAATGCTTTTTTAATACTTTGAAATTCAGAGTCTCTCTCTGTAATAGTTATTGTGACTTGTTGGGCCGTTATGTAGCCTCCACAAAATAAGAGTATAAATACTCCTATGTAATGTTTTAAAAGTGAAGATAAGTTTTTCATAATGTAGAAATTTTAAAGTTATAGTTATATGTTACTTCGTATTGTCAATTTGCGGTTGCAATATTCTGAAAGCAAAAATAGATGTTATAAAGCCAAACAGTAGGAAGAAAATAGATATAAAGTTGAGACAAAGTGCAGACAAAGTTGGATTAAAAGACTTAATTATGTATGTAACTGTCTGTAAACCAGTTGTAACTAGTTGATGGTGTTGGTGTATATCCGGCATTTCACTCTTTTAAATACTATATTTTATATGTACCTTTGGTTATGACAAACAAAGAATAATATTATGATTTTACATCGGAAAATAGTTTTATTGATAGGATTTTTGTTATATGCTTATTCACTTTTAGCAAAAGATCATATCCTGACTTTAGGAAATCCGGAAGGGAAATATTTGTCTATGGATTTGCTTGGAGGTGCTTTTATTGATTTTCGATTGTCCAAGCAATCGGATAATCCCTACTCTTGGTATCTTCCGACTAATGAAATGCCGGAGAATAATAGGCAAGGTGCACGTTTCCAAGGACATTTTATGTGTTTGGGTAGATGGGGAGCACCTACAAATGGAGAAATGAAGGCACATATTCCTCATAATGGCGAAGCTGGGAATAAGTTGTGGAAATTAATTTTATCGAAAGGAGATTCAGTATTGATTATCCGTTCCAATGCATCTTTGGATGGAATAAAGGTAGAGCGGAAAGTTCAATTTGATAAAGAAAATGCTGTTTTTAAAGTGACGGATAACGTTGAAAGTACGTTTACGGTAGGTAGGTTATTTAATATTGTACAACATGCTACTCTTGGTTCTCCTTTCTTGGCAGTATCTACTATCATTGATAGTAATGCATCTCAAGGTTTTATGCAACACTTATCGTATCCTGATCCTCATAAATATGAATATAAATGGCCTACGGCCATAATTGATACATTAGGCAGCAGGATTGATTTAACAAGAACAGATACACGGCAAAGTTATGTGTCGACACACCTATTTAATGATAGTATCGGTTGGGTTACGGCTGCAAATCCACAGAATGGTTTACTTATAGGTTATATTTGGCAGACAAAAGAATATCCTTGGCTTAATCTTTGGCATGAAATGAAGAACGGTAAACCGTGGGCTAAAGGACTGGAGTTTGGGACAACAGGAATAGGTCTTTCTTACCAGGATTTGTTGGCTTATGATACAAGGTTTCATGGAGTCAACTCTTTCATTTATTTAGATGCATTGGAACATTTTGAGAAGACTTTTATTTGTTTTCAAGTTCACATTCCTCATGATTTTATTGGAATATCCCGAATAAAAATGGAACAAGGAAGGATTATATTAATAGAAAAGGATTCTAATCGTAAGATAACTGTTAGTCATCATTATAATTTGAAATAGTAATTATGGAAAGAAAGATTCTCTCATTTTTGATTATAGGCTTCATTTGCCTGGATATATTTTCGCAAGATTTGATTCATTCACAGGAGAATTCTCTTATGCCGGTAGGTGCATACTATTATCCTGAACATTGGTCTGAGAAACAATGGGAACGGGATATAAAGAGAATAGCAGAATTGGGGTTTGGCTTTACTCATTTTGCCGAATTTGCTTGGTCTCGTTTAGAACCGAAAGAGGGACAATTTGATTTCACATGGTTGGATAGATGTGTTGCATTAGCCGATAAGTATAGTTTAAAGGTAATCATGTGTACGCCTTCACCAACCCCTCCGGCATGGTTGACAGAAAAGCATCCGGAAATCTTGATAGTTACGGAAGATGGATTTCAAGTGAAACATGGTATGCGTTTAAATGTAAATGGTATGAATCCTATTTATCAGTATTATGTAAAACGTATCATAGAGAAAATGGCGGAACACTATGGGAGTTCTTCTGTTATTTGTGGATGGCAACTTGATAATGAACCGCATTATGAGGGCCTTTATGACTATTCTCCGTTTGTAAAAGGACAATTTCAAAGATGGTTGAAAAATAAATATACTACTATTGAGAATTTGAATAAAGCATGGGGAGCAGCTTTTTGGAGCTATGAGTTTAATGATTTTGAACAGATAGACTTACCAAATCCTAAAGAACATAACAACAATCCACACGCAAAGATTGACTTTAAGAGATATTCGGCTGATGCGATTGCTGCTGCACTTCGTTTTCAGTCTGAAGTGTTGAGAAATAAAATATCATCCAAACAGTGGATTACAACTAACTTTGCGTACTATAAGTTTTTACCTTCTGTCGATTTGTTTAGAAGTCGTCAAGATTTGGATTTTGCTTCACATACAATGTATTTGTTAAGTACAAGTTTAGATTATCCAAAAGGAAATTTGGCAAATCGTTTAGGAAGTGGCATGGAACTATCTTTTTCAAGTGAATTAGCTCGCTCGATAAAAGGATATACAGGTATTATGGAATTGCAACCGGGACAAATTGATTGGGGAGCTTGGAACTCGCAACCATTGCCCGGTGCTGTGAGGATGTGGATATGGCATAGTTTTGGATTAGGGGATAAGTTTGTATGTACCTATCGCTTTCGTCAACCATTATTCGGCGCAGAGCAATTTCATAAGGGAATAATGGAACCGGATGGCGTAACTCTTTCTCCCGGAGGAGAAGAATTCGTTACGGCAATTAAGGAGATTAAGAAATTATCTCTCGAAGCGGAGAGGAAGAGCGAAATTCCAATAGAGTTACAGTCGCGTTCTACAGCTTTTTTATGGAAACAAGATAATTTAATGTCTTTAGAAACCGTTAAATTGACACAGCAATGGGATACTTGGGAACATTATTACACATACTATCAGAAATTGAAAACGATGGGTGTCCCTATTACTTTCATCCAGGAATCTGATAACTTTGATGTGATAAAATATCCATTTATGATTGCTCCCGCCTATGAGATGGTAGATAATGAGTTGATTTTGAAATGGAAAAAGTATGTAGAAGATGGCGGGCATTTGATATTAACTACTCGTAGCGGTATGAAAGATAATAATTCACATCTTTGGGAGGCTCTTTTGCAGCAACCTATATGGGAATTAATTGGAGCTAAAGTTGATTGTTTTGATCAATTATCTCCGGACGAAGAAGCTAATGTCTTTTTTGATGGTGGAGATTATACTTGGAATGTTTGGGGAGATCAACTTTCTCCCTTTCCGGGAACTAAAATTTGGGGTGTTTATTCAGATCAATATTATAAAGGTAAACCTTGTATTATTAAAAAAAGCTTGGGAAAGGGGGCTGTATATTATATAGGAGTAATTTCTAAGAATAAAGATTTGGAGAAACGGATACTTCGAAAGATTTATCAAGAGAATAATGCAATTATTTTAGATTTACCGGATTACTTCTTTGTTGAATATAGGGATGGCTATTGGGTTGCGGTCAATTATACATCGGAAGCAGTAAATGCACCCATTAAAGATAGGGATATAATTGTCTTAGGTACAAAACTAGTTCCTCCAGGGGGTGTTGTTGTGTGGAAATAAGTTATGGAAGTCTGAGTACGTAAGGACAGCAAGTCTTTAAGTACTCAGTGATTTATTATTCAGATTTTCTAAAATATTTCTCGTAAACAAGTTCATTCTTATCATTTCTTACCTTTACATAATCTACTGCTCCGCATCCTTTGAAACGTAATGTTAATTCATTTGCTGACCCTAGGCTCTGATTATAATTCATTTGATTTACGACCTTATCATCCAAATAGAAATTTGTGTTTTTATCTTTTACTTCAATTTTCATAACATGCCATTGCTCTGGGTTGAAGTTAAGACGGCTAAGATCATGTTGATCTCCCATAATTGTATTTTCACTGCTAATGAATTTGAGGTACGAGTAACAATTTTCGTTTAGAGCAAATCCGTGTAGACCGGTATCGGAAAATATATACATCATGATGTCGTTGCAAGGAACTCCGTTATCTTCTGTTGTAGAATTACGAACCCGTGCTTCGAAAATGAAGTTATCCCCATCTATAATACTATCTTGATAATAAGTATAGCTGACGAAGAGTTTATCTGTAATAGCATCTTTAGGTATTTCTTTTAAAGGCAGGGTAAGATAATTATTATCTGTATTAGTGCAATTAAAAGGTAGGGAGAGATAGTAGTCACTTCTTTCTTCTTTCAAGTAAACAGACCAACCTGGTGTACGTGACTCTACTTCAACGCTATTTATTACTTTTCCTTTATAAATTAATTGGCATAGCCCTTTACCGGGGTAAATGAAAGAAGCGTATATTTCCTGTTTATCTTTTGATAATTTACGTTTGGAACGGTCACCATTGGCTTCAATACACATTATATACATACTGTCTATCAATTGTTCGGGAATGTTGTATTCTATTTTGGTTGTGAATGGTGATGCGCCTTTGGTCGTTACAGATTTAAAAATAATTGAAGACAATAATTTATCTTCATACTTCTGCTTAAAAGTGTTCCAATAACTGTAAGTGAAGAAAAGAATAACTCCTAGAATTACTAAAATGACACTGATTTTAGAATATTTCTTGGCTGGAAAATGTTTTAATGGAGATACCTTTGGAGTCGTTTCTTCTTTTTTATCATCTGTGTTCTCATTAATTAAAGTTGTATTATCTTCATGCTCTTCTTTTTTTGCAATGCTTGAATTGTCATTAGTGGGTGCCTGTGTCTTTTTGATAATAAATTCTGCATAACTTGCATAGCCGAGAAACATACATAAAGCATTGTAAGTTGCAACTTGTGGGTTGGAAGTCTTTTGTTGAAAGAAACGTTTTAATGTGTTAGCATTGATTCGCATATTTGATGCCTCATAGATTAAATCTTCAAGCATCTTAAATTCCGTTAGTCCCCATGAATCAGAGTTTCCCCATGATTGCAAACGGATATTATATTCTTCAATAATGTTTTTTGTATAATCTTTTTTAGAAGTCGTCATTTCTTAATTATATATTTAAAAAAGATTCAAATCCGTACATTAAAAAATCTTTTTAATATGAATGTCTTTAATACATGTTCACAAATATACCGGATTTATTTGAGAAGGCAAATAATCATAATCTTTTTTTCTAGTGAGCATATCTTTTTTATAGTTTACTTTAGATTTAACCTTTTTTCTATCTTTAAATTATATTGTAAAATATATATTTGCCGGGTGTATTAAAGGATAAATATTTTTGTTGGTTGAAGAATAAAAAAAGATTTAGATGTTGCTTAATTAATAAAATATTAGCTATAAGGTGTTCTACATGCTTTTATCCCAGTTTTATTCCATTTTTGTCTTTATTTTGTCTTTGTTTTGATGCCTGCGGATGGAGTTTACCGCTTTATCTTTGCACGTATTCGTTAACAGTATAAAATTATTGACATTCTTTTAATTCTGCTAGATTAGTGATAATGAATATTAATTTAATAATATGGAAAACTATTTCAGGAAATTAATTCTTTTCCTTACCGTAATAATATATGGTATGGATTTTGTAAATGCCCAATCTTCTGTTTTAAAGGGTATTGTGACCTCTAGTCAAGGTGAACCTCTTATTGGGGTAAGTATTGTATTAAAAGATGGTAACTTGACAATGGCTACGGGGACAGTTACCGATATTGATGGGAATTTCTCAATCAATGTTCCTTTAAAGTCAAATCTATCATTTAGTTATATTGGTTATAAAACAAAGAATATAGTTGTTGATAATTATAACTATCTGAAAGTGATATTGACTGAAGATGCTGAGACGTTAGACGAAGTGGTGGTTATTGGTTATGGTACAGTGAAGAAGAGTGATCTGACAGGTGCTGTATCTTCTGTAAAAGCTTCGGAACTTAGTAATACTCCTGCTGCAGGTATTGAAGTTGCATTGCAGGGGAAGGTTCCTGGGGTGTTCATTTCGAAGAAAAGTGGTAAGCCAGGTGAAACTGCGGATATCAAAATTCGTGGTGTTGGTTCATTTAATGGCAGTGGACCTTTATGGATTATTGATGGTGTAGCTCAAAGTCCGGGTACTGAATTTAATATGAATGATGCCGAATCCGTTGAGATATTGCGAGATGCTTCTGCTGCTGCAATTTATGGTGCCGCTGCGGCGAATGGTGTAGTTATAGTAACGACAAAAAGAGGAAAGAAGGGAGAAGGTAAAATAAGTTTTAATGCTTATGTTGGATTTAATAATCCTACAAACCTTCCGGATATGCTTAATTCACAACAATTAAAACGTTTAAAAATTGAAGATTGGAACGGTCATGGTAAAATGACAGATGCGGATATGCACAATTATCCGCTCTATCCGCTTGTTATCAATGGCGAATCAACAACTAAGAATGCATATGCATATGGACTGGATTATGAACCTACTAATACTGATTATAACTGGAAGGATCAAATCTTTTCTCAAGGATTGACTCAAAATTATGATTTGTCTTTTACTAAAGGTACGGACGACTATAATTATTATGCATCATTTAATTATTATAATGAAAAAGGGACTTATGTAGATACTGATTTTAAACGTTACTCTTTCCGTTTGAATTCAGATGTAAAGGTTACTAAATGGTTATCTTTTGGAGAATCATTACAATTGACATATACAGAAGATAATCCAAATTCAAATGCTGATTATTTGAATAATTATATGCGTACTCTTCCTTTTATGATGCCTTATGATGCAACAAATCAACCGGGAGGTTACGGATATTTTCCAAAAACAAACGCCGATGGTTCTACTATAATTGATCCGATTACAGGTAGTCCGACTACAATCAAAGAAATGTTGGAGGGTTATGATGGGAGTAATTTATTGGCAGATGAATTATCTACGCATATTAAAAATGATAAGTTCAATTTAAATGGGAATGTATTTGTTAAGATCCAACCAATAAAAGATTTTTCTATTACTGCGACTTTTGCTGGTGGTGTTGGTATGGGAAGTGCTCATGTTGAGCGTGAAAAATATCAGTATCATGCTCAGAAAAAGCAGATGACTGCTTCTGTTTCACAAAATTTGGATCGTGGTTATGGATTCACAGGACAAATAGTAGCAAATTATAATAAAGTATTTAATGAAAAACATTCACTTGCCATAATGTTGGGTGCTGAAGGTCAGAAATCTTATGGAACTAAATTGAATGCGTATGCTGCCAATATGTTAGGAGATATCTATCAAATATCTTTGGCTGATCCGGAAAATAGAACGATCCAAGACGGCTATAGTAACAATGCATCTTTATCTTATTTTGGACGTGTAAATTATAGTTATAAAGATAAATACTTGTTTATGGCATTGGTCAGACGGGATGGATACGATCGTTTCGGACCTAAAAATCGTTGGGGGACATTTCCTTCATTTTCTGCTGCATGGAGAATTAGTGATGAGAAATTTATTACTGAAAGACATTGGGATTGGTTGTCCGGTTTGAAAGTACGTGCATCTTGGGGTGTATTGGGTAATTCTGGAATTCCTCAATTCTTATATACTTCGAATTATATCACTCCTTATGCTAATTATACGCTTGGTTCCGGTCAGAATTCAGTAACAGGTATAAGACTAGACTATTTGGCGAATGAGAACATTAAGTGGGAGGAAATCTCAACGACAAATATTGGTTTAGACGTTGCTTTGTTAAGGAATGCATTGACATTCTCATTTGATTGGTATGTTAAGAATACTACGGATGCATTATTTAAAAGTACTTTACCGAGTATGGTTGGTATGGGAAAAGGCGAGAACATAACCCAGACTCCTCCTTATACAATGAATGTTGGTAAAATTAGAAATATAGGATGTGATTTCGAAATTACTTATCGTAATAACATAGGAAAGGATTTCAATTATTCAATTAATGGAAACTTGGGATTCTTTAAAAATGAAGTTTTAGGGACGAATGAGACAAATGATATTTTGATCTCGGGGAGCGTTTTACGTGGTGGAGCAAATGTTTCCTATACACAAAAAGGATTGCCGATGGGGACATTCTTTGGGTATGATGCCATAGGTGTATTCCAAACACAAGAAGAAGTTGATGCTTATAATCAGAAAGCTAAAGATTTAGGTTGGAATGCTTACCAGGAAACAGGCACTGGTCTCGGTGATTTAATTTTTAGAGATACTAATGGCGATGGACATATAGATTCGAAAGATATAACGAATGTGGGGGATCCTTGGCCGGACTTCACTTATGGTATTAATCTAAGTTGTAATTATAAGTTTTTAGATTTTAGTGTGTTTTTTCAAGGAGTACAGGGGAATGAGATTTTTAATGATTTCAGGACTAAGACACATACATTCTTTGCTGATTATAATACAACAACTTATGCACTGAATCGTTGGACCGGACCTGGAAGCACCAATAAAAATTTTAGAATGAGTTCTGCTGACCCTAATCAAAATGAAGGAAAGGCTTCATCTTGGTATATTGAAGATGGTTCTTATCTAAGAATGAAGAATATTCAATTGGGAGTTAGTTTGCCTAAGAAATGGTTAGATAAAACTTTTATCTCAAAATGTCGATTCTATGTTTCGGGACAAAATCTTTTGACATTTACAAAATATGAGGGGTTTGATCCGGAATTCGCAACTAATAGTAATACGGCTTACGGTATTGATTCAGGTATTTATCCTCAGAGCAAGTCTGTATTGTGTGGTGTTCAAATTGATTTTTAATTTACTAAAATCTTAGTTTAAATGAAAGCATATATTAAGATAACAACATTGGCTATTCTTTTGGGTCTTTCTGTTTCGTGTGAAGACTTTTTAGATATCGAAAATTATAGCGGGATACCTGCTGATGATTTTATTATGTCTGTAGATAATGCTCAGTCTGCTGTAAATGGAGCTTATTCTGGATTATACGGATTGAATTTGTTCCGTGCAAGAATTTATTATTATTTAGATTTCGCAACAAATGAGTTGGAATATAGAGCTGCTGATGAAGTTCTTAAACCATTAGTGAATTTTGGCTATTTTGATGGTTCCATTTGGGTGGCAACTTATTGGAAGAACTTATATTCGTTAGTTGCTTCATCCAATGATGCTTGTTCAAAAATATACCGGTTGCGTAACAGTGGCACTTTGGTAGAGTCAGAAAATCAACAATTAGATCAAATGATTGGAGAATGTAATTTTCTACGTGGTTTAGGATATTTTTACCTGACTCGTTCTTTTGGTGATAAGCTGCCTTCACATCCTGAATATAAACCGGAAGAATTAGGTGTACCTATCGTGGATACTTTGGTCGTTTCTAAAGATCAATTATTGAAATCCCGTAATACTTTAGGAGAATGTTGGGGTGAAATTATTAAAGATTTTGAAACCGCTTATAATTTGCTTCCGGCTTCATGGAATGCAGAAAAACTTGGTGCTGTTACTAAAGGTGCTGCGGCTGGTTATTTGGGACAGGTTTATATGTATTTGAAAGAGTATGATAAAGCTAAAGATTGGTTTGAGAAATCAATGGCTATTGGTGGCTATCAATTAGCTGAGAAGTACGCATGGAATTTCGATATTGATCATGAAAATAATTCAGAATCAATCTTTGAAGTCCAATTTCAAACAATTACATCGGATATAGTATTAGCTTCATATATGTGGAGAAGTTTTGGACCGGATCCAAAACATTGGGGTACTGTTAATGTATCACAACAGTATGTAGATAAGTTTAGTGGCGGTTTTTTGTTGGAACAGATTACCTATGATGATATTATTGCGCATCCGGAGAATTATATAAAACTGAAGAACCCTCGTAGGGCTTTGACTTTGGTAGCAGAAAAAGCTTATAATCAAACTGTAGGTCAAAGATATACTACACGAAACGATTTTTTTAGCTCTTATACAGGAAATTGGGATGAATTGGCAGTAGAGATTAATGAGCAAATGAAAGCAGAAGGTATACGTAATTTTGATATAAAAGAAGATGATGTATATTGGGGGACGATAGATAGTAAATATGTAAAAGTAATTTCTACTGCAGCAGAAAAGGATAATGATCCGCGTATGTATGATTCTTTCTATGTCCCGAATAGGGATAGTCTTTCCAATCACTGGGATGGTCGAGATACTTATACATATACTACTAATTATTATGGATTTAAGAAGTATATACCTTATAATTCAGTAGATAGTTGGACAGCAGAAGGTTTACCGGGTTTTGATGGCTTCAATTCTATTAATCAGCGTGTTTTCCGTTTAGGGGACATGTACCTTCAATATGCAGAAGCGTGCTATCGTTGTGGTGATGAGTCTAAAGCAATTGAATATATGAATAAAGTAAGAAGACGTGCATGGGGGTATGCTATTGACGTTCCATCATTGGTTGATTTTACTTCGGGCGATTTTATGACTGCTTTAGTTTCCGAAAGAGAAAAAGAACTCTGTTTGGAAGGTCATTTGTGGTTTGATTATTTACGTTTGAATTTGGCGGAAGAACTGTGTAAATCACGTGGCTTTGATCCTATGAAACATCATCGTTTGCCAATTCCTTTATCTGAACGGCAAATTGTAGGCATGGATGTTTTGTTGCAAAATAGTGGATATTAATAAATTATTTTTCGGGGTGTAATGCCCCGGTATATTGTTTAATTTTAAATAATAAAATTATGAAAAGTAAAAGTACTTTTGTTGTATTAACAGCAATGTTATTAGGTTTATCTAATTATTCTATGGCTCAGGACCCGACTTATTTCGAGGATTATAAAACAATGGATATTTATAAGACGGATGCTGAGATTACGATAGATGGAGTTGATAATGAAGATATTTGGTCTTCTAGTGATGTTATAGAGCAGACAGCCGATAGAATTTTGGCTAATAATCCGGGAGAAGGTGAAAACCCGACAGGCTATGCTCTTTCGTATAAAGCAGTATATGATAATGACTATTTGTATTTGTTTATTAAAGTAAAGGATAATACTTATATTCCTTATGATAAAGAGCAGATGACAGGTGATACTAATGTTGACAATATAGAATTATATTTTAGCCCGATAGACGAACGGGGATCTGCTGATGTTTCTTATTTACCGGGTTTAAAGCCGGATCTAAGTGAATCTCAATTACGTATTTCTGTTGGGAGTGACAGTTATGCATCCGGTACCGGATATGTGAAAGAGAATATTATAGATGGTAAAATCTCCGGTTATAAGTATGTGACTAAACAAGTAGAAGGAGGTTATAATGTTGAAGTAATGTTAAGCTGGGATATTGTAATTTCCGATGACTACTATGATGATAAACTTGTTGAAGGTCAAAAGATATTTTTTGATTTGGAAGGAGCTGATTGTGTAGACTATGCAAATGGTCGTAAAGTAATCTTGGGTTGGTCTGGTGATGATTTCTTTGCCTGGAAACGTAATTCAAAATATGGGGAGATGAACTTTAAGGGAATGGCAGCAACAAGTATTTCTACAAAAGAAATTGCTGAAATTAAATATCTTTTTGCTAATGATGAGTTGACATTAACAGGTGTTGATATTAACACTGACGTTACTATTTATGATTTGAGTGGGCGTAAGGTTGCAACAACAAATTATAGGGGCACTCCTATTAATTTAGGAAATTTGATCTCCGGAGTATACTTGGTACAGGTGAAAGATGCTGAAAACTTTAAAATTATAAAATAGTCTATTGCTAATTTTGGGGCAGGAGTAGTTATATATCCTGCCCTATTAAATAAGATATGGGCATTATTCTTTCTTTAATAATTGTACTATGAAATTCTTACCTCTATTTTCTTTATTCATTTTGTTATTTTTCTCTTGTACCAAGTCGAGAACAGTTTGGTTAGATGAACTTGATTTGTCCAATGCAGATCAAGCAACGGGAATTACTCGTGCAAATCAATCAATGTGGAGAACGCCATTAGTGATAGCGTCGGATACATTTGCACGTGGAATTGGAACTCATGCTTTCGGTGTGATAAGGGTACAACTTGATGGAAAAACAAATTTTTTTGAAGCACTAGTGGGAGTTGATGATTCAGCACCGGAAGGTGAGTTAAAACAGAGTTCGGTTGAATTTGTTGTGATTGGTGATGGTCATATTTTATGGCGTAGTGGGATTATGCACGGTGGGGATAAGGCGAAAAGAGTAACTGTTTCTCTTAAAGGAATAAGTTCTCTTATCCTCCGTACAGATCATGCAGGAGATGGAATTGTTGGAGATCGTGCAGATTGGGTGAATGCAAAATTTGAATTTGTAGGTAAAGCTCCTTATACGGTACAGAGAAAACGTGAGGCAGATTACATACGAACGCCCAAAGCTCCCGTTATTCCTCTCATTAATGCACCTTATAGATATGGTGCCTGTCCCGGAAATTCTATTTTATTTACGATTCCGGTTTCAGGAGAGCGACCGATGAACTTTACTATTGCTGATTTACCTTCAGGCTTATCACTTGATTCATCAACGGGTATTGTTACTGGTAAAATAGATGTAGCAGGTGTTTACAACATGAAGGTGACGGCTACGAATGTCCATGGAACGGATTGTAGAGAAATTATTTTCGAAATTGGTGATAAGTTAGCGTTGACTCCTCCAATGGGATGGAATAGTTGGAACGTTTTTGGCGCTGATATCAGTGATGAGAAGATACGTAAAATGGCCGATGCAATGGTCGACTTAGGCTTGACTAATTATGGATATGCTTATATCAATATAGATGATGGCTGGCAAGGACAGCGTGGTGGTAAATATAATGCGGTTATGCCAAATGAAAAATTTCCGGATATGAAAGCCTTGGTTGATTATGTTCATAGTAAAGGTTTGAAAATAGGTATTTATTCGTCTCCGTGGGTGCAAACATTTGCCGGTTATGTTGGAGGAAGTGCGGATACTCCGGATGGAAAAGTTATTAATTCATCTCGTAGGGTAGGAAAATATTCTTTTACTAAAAATGATGTAAAACAATGGGCTGAATGGGGATTTGATTATTTGAAATATGATTGGGTAACAAATGATATAGAGAATACAACGGAAATGGCGCGACAATTAAAGAAGTCGGGTAGGGATATTGTGTTTACAATATCTAATGCGGCACCTTTTGAACTTGCCGAAGATTGGGCCGATTTGACAAATGCGTGGAGAACGACGGGGGATATATATGATTCCTGGTGTAGTATGGCTACTATTGGATTTCTGCAAAATAAATGGCAACCTTACGCGGCTCCCGGTTCTTGGAATGATCCGGATATGTTAATTGTCGGTAAAGTGGGCTGGGGAGACAGTATACGTACGACCCGTCTCTCTCCGGATGAACAATATGTACATATGTCTTTATGGAGTATTTTGTCTGCACCACTGTTAGTTGGTTGTGATTTGAGCTTGATGGATGATTTTACATTGAGTCTGTTGACTAATAGGGAAGTTCTTGAAATTAATCAGGATATAGCCGGAATACAAGGTGGTCGTGTCTATAAGGATGATGATAAAATGATAGATATATTTTCAAAACCATTAAATGACGGGAATCTGGCTGTTGGATTATTTAATTTGGGAGAGGAAGCACAACATATATCTGTGAAATGGGATGATCTTCATTTGAAAGGTAAGCAAATTGTTCGTGATTTATGGAAGCAAGAAGATTTGGGAATATTTGATTCGGAATTTTCGTCATTGGTTCCATCTCATGGCGTAGTATTTGTGAAAATTGTGCCTGTTAAATAGTAAAAGAAGATAAAGAATGGGTAATCAGATAGCTAAGATCGGAAATCTGCTTTTTATGTTTTTCGTGCTATGTAACCATTGGTTGACAGCGCAGGAATATCTGGAAATATCATTGGGTGGAAGCATAGATGGGAGTGGAGTACAGATTCGTGTTTATCTTCCTGAAAACCCTAATGGAGGAGCTGTAATCGTTTGCCCTGGTGGTGGCTATCGTTATTTAGAAATGGATAAAGAAGGATATGCGTATGCTCCATGGTTTAATGAGAGGGGGATTGCTTGTATTGTTTTGAAATATAGATTGCCGGATGGTAAATCCGGTATCCCTTTAATAGATGCAGAACAAGCTATCAGACTAGTTAGAGATTATGCTAAGGAATGGAATATAAATCCGGGTAAAGTGGGAATTATGGGATCTTCTGCCGGAGGTCATGTTGCTTCCACTCTTGCAACGCATTTTGCAGCGGATACTCGTCCTGACTTTCAGATTTTATTGTATCCGGTTATAACGATGAATCCCTTATTAATGCATAAAGGTTCGTCAGAAGAATTATTAGGTAAAAGAGCAAAAAAAGAATTGATAAAACATTATTCAAATGAAAAGTGGGTAACAGAAGAAACGCCTATGGCTTTTATAGCTTTGAGTGATGATGACAATATTGTATCTTCTGTTAATAGTATTGGTTATTATTTAGCTCTAAAAAAACATCATGTTCCCTGTGAGTTACATATTTATCCTACAGGTGGTCATGGTTGGGGAATGAATAAAAATTTCTTGTATTATAATCAATTGACTACTTCTCTTGAGTTGTGGCTTCAAAATCTATTATCGTCTGAAAAGAAGTAAAAACAGTAAAAGTATAATTCGTAATTAATAAATGCAGATGAAGAAAAATCTATTGTTATTGGCTTTTTTGACTGTTACAGGAATAAGTGTGGCTGTGTCTTCGGGCCGGTACGCTGAAATCACGAATCCTAAACTTACAAATATAAACAGAGAGCCAGCAAGAGCGACTTTCACCTCTTTTGAAGATGAGCAAAGTGCATTGCGTAACCAGCGTTCTTCCGGTTCTTGTTATCTTTCTTTGAATGGGAAATGGAAGTTTAATTATGTTGAAACGCTTGATGAACGACTAAGAGATTTTATGAATCCATCTTTTGATGCTGGTAAATGGTCGGATATTATAGTTCCGGGCAATTGGGAACGTCAAGGTTTTGGAGTGCCTATCTATGTGAATGTGTCGTACGAATTTATTTCTCCGGGGTTTCCCCCATATTGGGATAAACCTAACCCTCCTTATGTTCCTAAAGATTGGAATCCTACAGGAACATATCGCCGTGAATTTAATCTGTCGGGAGATTGGGATGGAAAAGAAATTTTTTTGAGTTCTGATGGAGCAAAGGGAGCTGCTTATTACTACATTAACGGTTCTTTTGTCGGGATGAATAAAGAAGCAAAAGTTCCGGCTCGTTTTAATATAACTCCGTATGTAAATAAAGGGAAAAATGTGATTGCTGTACAAATACATCGTTTATCTGATGCTACTTATTTGGAAGGACAGGATTTTTGGCGCTTATCAGGATTTGAACGTGATATTTATTTATATGCCCAACCCAAACTGCGTATTCAGGATTTCCGAGTGCAAACTCCTTTAAGTAAAGACTATAAGGACGGTTTATTCTCGTTGGACGTGAATTTGGATAATATGACGGGGCAACCGGCTTCAGGAAGTGTGAGCTATAAGATAATTGGTGGGAATGGAAAGGAGATTGTTTCATCACAAAAGAAATTTAATACTGTACAAGACAGTGCGGTTATTGCTTTCCCGGTTTGTCGGTTAACTGATGTTCAGCACTGGACAGCCGAAACGCCTAATTTATATACATTGTTGTTAACATTGAAAGATGCCTCAGGAGAGATTTTAGAAGCAACAGCAACAAAAATCGGATTTCGTACGATTGAGATAAAAGATCGTAGATTATTGGTGAATGGACAACCTATTCTGATTAAGGGAGTGAATCTGCATGAGCATGATGAAATTACGGGGCATTATGTACAGGAAGAGTTAATGAGGAAAGACTTTGAATTGTTTAAACGGTATAATGTGAATACGGTTCGTACCTCTCATTATCCGCAACAAGAGCGCTTTTATGAATTGTGTGATGAGTACGGGATTTATGTGATAGATGAAGCCAATATAGAATCACATGGTATGTGGTATGATTTACGTAAAGGAGGAACTTTGGGAAATAATCCGGATTTTATAGATGCTCATCTGTCACGTACAATGAATCTTTATGAACGTGATAAGAATCATCCAAGCGTCATTATTTGGTCACTGGGGAATGAAGCCGGAAATGGGATTTGTTTCTATACGACATATCGTTGGTTGAGAGAGCAGGATACTTCACGTCCCATTCAGTATGAACAAGCATGGATGCAGTGGAATACGGATATTTTCTGTCCGATGTATCACACGCCGGCACAGATAGAAGCGTATGCCAATGATCCTAGAGCAGACCGTCCGTTAATCTTATGCGAATATGCGCATGCCATGGGTAATAGCTTGGGCAATTTCCAGGATTATTGGGATGTAATTCATAAATATCCTATTCTTCAGGGAGGCTGTATTTGGGATTGGGTAGACCAAGGAATGTTGGAACATACGAAAGATGGTAAAAAGTATTGGACATACGGTGGTGATTATGGTGGAGCCGGAACTCCTTCTGATGGTATATTCTGTATCAATGGTTTGGTTTATCCCGATAGAAGTGTGAAACCTGCAACGGAAGAAATGAGAAAGGTATATCAAAATGTGCGTTTTGTGAATTTTGATCCGATAAAGGCGACGGTTGATGTATACAATGATTTTGCTTTTACGAATTTGAATAAATATGATTTTACTTATACGATAAAAGGTAATGGGGAAAAGATATATGAAGGCTTGTTTTCTGTGGATGTTGAGCCCTATCAAACGAAAACTGTTATGTTGAAAAACTTACCTTCATCTGCTCCTTCTTCCGTTGATTATCAGATTGTATTTGAGGCGAAAAATAGAGACACCGTACCATTTATTCCGGTTGGATATGTGATTGCACATGATCAAATGGCCATTAATACTTATCAGAAAGAAAAGGCGGCTTTTATTACTCCTGCTAAAATTACGGAAGATGCAAACCTAATTATGGCTTCAGGAAAGGATTTTAGTGTCATTGTAGATAAAGCCAGTGGATTATTGGTGTCCTATGAATATAAAGGCAAAGAATATATCTTGTCGCAATATGGACCCAGACCTTCTTTTTGGAGAGCTCCGACCGATAATGATTTTGGATTTAAGAATTTTAGCGTGCTAAAGGAATGGAAAAAGATATCGGAACAACTGCCGGTAGTAAAGGGTATAAATATTGATGAATCTAACGGAACAATCTCCTGTGTTTACGCTTATTCAAAACCGTTTGTAGAGTGGAAAATTACCTATAAAGTGTTTGATAATGGTGCTGTTAAAGTAGATAATGATATTGTCACGGGCAATGCGGATTTTCCATTCATTCCACGTGTAGGGTTACGAATGCAATTGCCTGTTGAGTTTAGCCAGTTGACATATTATGGACGTGGTCCATGGGAAAATTACAGCGATAGAAAAACATCTTGTTTTATTGATAAATATTCATGTAAAGTAAGTGATTTGTATGAAGATTATATTCGTCCGCAAGAAAATAACCATCGTACGGATGTCAGATGGTTTGCTTTAGAGAATAAGAAAGGGGCAGGTTTGTTGGTTGTTGCCGATAATGCGCTTGAGATGAATGTATCCAATTACCCAATGGAAATGTTGGATAGTGGTGAGGGAAGAGATGACGGACGTGCCCGTTTAGCTCATCCCGAACAACGCCATATGTATGATGCCGTGCCACAGAAGTTGGTAGACTTATTTATTGATTACAGAATGACAGGTATCGGTGGTGATAACGCTTGGGGGTTAATGCCACATGAACAATATCAGGTAAAACCGAATGTCCCGATGAATTATAGTTTTACCTTTATTCCTTTTGGGAGTAAGATTAATCCGGAAAGTTTAGTAAGAGAATATAATTGAAGCAGTGTAATTACTGAGCCATGCAGACTAAAGGGGGATGAACTTTTCGGTCTGCATGCTCTTTTTTATTAAGAATTTTATACCCCCTACTAAATTTTTGTCGCGGAGCTCATTATCAGTAGATTACATAAAAATAAGGTCTAAATAAGAAAACTTGTGACATTAATCGCCCTTATGTGTGCTGAAAATTTGTCGCGCTTTTTGTAGCTGATAAAACATTAATCTTGAGAATAAAAAGATACCCTACGTCTCCTTGCTGAATACAGTACATCTTCTTTGCTGATGCAGTACCTCTTTCGCTGTGAAAGTACTGAACAGAAATATTAGTTGTCGGTATCGATTATGTTATTCTTAAGGGAGCGTCCGGTTATTTATAGAGATGTTTATTTTAATAACGGTGAGAGTGTAAAATGATCGAATTATGGAATAGTAAAACAAGAAAATGAAGTTAGAATCTTTCTTGCTTTTTTTTGAGAAAGCTCTTCCTATATGTCTGGAACGTGTTTGTCTCAACTTTGTATGGGTTTTGTTTTGGTTTTATTCCCGTTTTATTGCCAGTGGTTATTCCTTTAGTAACTACATTTGTTTGCAAATAAAATTAAATGTGAAAGACACATGAAACGAGTTACTTATTTTTTATTTTTAATATTTCTGGCAGTATTCTTTCAATCCTGCGAGCCTACAGTTATAAAAGTGGCTTGTGTGGGTGACAGTATAACGGAGGGGTATGGATTGACGGATAAAGCGAATGAAGCATATCCGGCTATTATAGCCCGGGAGTTAGGAAAAAAATATCGGGTACTAAACTTTGGACAAAGCGGAACTACTCTGTTAAAGAAAGGAGACAGACCTTATTGGAACAATATCGCTTTTAAAAATGTACTGGCTTATGAACCTGACATTATTATTATACAGTTGGGTACGAATGATTCAAAACAGCAGAATATTCCTTCTTATCCCGGAGAGTTTATTGATGATTTGCGGGCAATGGTGGATAGCTTCCGATTATTGCCGTCTCGTCCGGACATCTATCTCTGTAAACCTGTTCCGTCTTTCCCCAATGAATATAATATAAATGATTCGGTACTTATGGCAGATGTAGTTCCGGCTATTGAACAAGTGGCAACCGAACAGAGCTGTAAAATAATAGATTTGCATACTACATTTGTCGATAGGATGAATTTGTTTCCGGATGGCGTACATCCCGGTAAAGAAGGAGCTGTAGAATTGGCAGAGTATATAGCGAGTTCAATTAAGAAATAATTTTAACTAATAGATATACCATGAAAGACTTAAAAATTACGCTTAAATTACGTTTGATGCTTTTACTGTTATGCTGTGGCATGACTGTTTTTGCACAACAAATTGAAATTGAAGTTCCCACTATCTCAGGGCTTGAATCGGCTCTGAAAGCTAAATATTCCGACGAGCTGATTGCCGGGATTACCGATTTGAAAGTAATGACACCGGATAAAGTCTTTATCGGTCCGGATGATATTGCTTTTCTGAATGGAATGCCTAAGTTGACAAACTTGGATTTATCGGACGCTTCTGTTACCAGTATGAATAATAGAACTGATAACTCTTTTCCGCGTACTTCATTTGATGGAAACCAGACAATTAAAACCATTATCTTTCCTAAAGATTTAATAGGGTTGAATCGTGCTGCTTTTTCCAATATGGCATTGGAAGGCACGATAACTTTACCAAAGGGCGTGAAGAATACGGCGGAGTATGATATGATATTTGGTGGAAGCGTTAATATCACCGGTTTTGAAGTAGAAAATGGAAATGTGAATCTGAAATCGGTAAATGGTATACTTTATACGGCGGATGAAAAGACTTTGCTTGTGTATCCTTATGGAAAAAAGGGTACCACATTCAATATTCCGGAAGGGGTGACTACCATTGGTACGAGTGCATTTGGATGGAATAGTTCTTTAGAAGAAATTACGTTGTCTTCTACAGTAACAACTTTGCCCCGTCAAGACAAGATTATTAATGGTTCTACCAAAATAAGAGCTATTTATGTTGCTGAGGGGAATACTACTTACGGGTCTACAAATGGTTTCTTGGTAGACAAAACTACCGGTACTTTGATGGCTTTTCCTCCTGCCAATACGGATGAAACTATTATCATTGACGGTAATATCGTGAAGATTATTCCGCAAGGGTATTTTTCTACGGCTGTAGCCAATCTTAAAAACATTATTTTTACGGAAGGGGTAGAGGAAATAGGTTATATTGCTTTTAAGATAGGAAGTGGAATCACTTCCCAACTTGAATATGTGGAGTTGCCTTCTACAATTAAAACGATTGGCGGAGAAGCTTTTGTCGGTAATGATAAATTGTTACAGGTTATTTGTAAGGCGACTACTCCTCCGGATTTAACCGGTCAGCAGATATTCCGTGGCTCGAATGGAAAAGATGCCAGATTGGGTGTACCGGCAGCTGCTCTCGATGCTTATAAGAGTTCAAAATGGAATAGCAGTATTAAAGGTAATGAAGGTATAAATGCTTTTCCGGGAGAGCAAATAGTTGCTTATCATAATATATCAATGGAAGGAGGTAGTTGTGCACAGAGTGCTTCGGCTCCTAATTTTTCAGTAAACATTAAAGCCGGAGATGCACCTGAAGGTAAAGACTTCTCAAAATGGATTTCTACTCCTGACGTTGCCTTTGGCAATGCAAAAGTTTCGGTTACAAGTTTTGTAATGCCCGATGAAGATGTGACTATTACAGCTTTCTTCTCTCCTAAAAGACCTTATACAATTCTGAATGCTATTACTCAATCCGGTGTTGCAGCTGTAGACGGAATTGTTACTATTGAGGCTCATCCGATGCAAGGAACAAAAGTTTTTCATCATTGGGAAGTTGTAGAGGGAGAAGGATTGGTGATTGATAATCCTAATGCGGTATCCACTTCTTTTACGATGATTGATGGAACTGTTACTATTGAAGCAAAATATTTGGATACTTATTTGATCAATGTATTGGATGGTGCTGCACCTTTTGATGCCTTTGAGGGTGAAGTGGTGACGATTGTTGCAGATAAGAAAGAAGGAAAAGAGTTTGAAAAATGGACGACAACTACAGCCGGAGTAACTTTTGAAGACGCAACACAGTCTACTACCACTTTTATAATGCCCGCCAGTGAGGTGACTATAACAGCGGTCTTCAAAATTGCAACGACGATAGATGAAGCGGTTGAGGAAACAATCGTAATGCCTGTGCTTTATCCGAATCCGGCAACGGATTATATTCAATTGGCAAATGCCCAGAATACACCTTATAAGATTTATAATGTGGTGGGAACAGTCGTTCTAAATGGCATTACGAATGGCGAACCGATAACTTTATCCGGATTGATAAAAGGAGTTTATTTGTTTGAGGCAAACGGTAAAGTTGTGAGATTTATTAAAAGATGATCTTTTTAATTATTGAATTTAATACTTATAAATAATGATTATGGAAAACTTAGTATCATTGAGAAGGCATTTGTTGGTTACGGTGCTTTTATGCCTAAGTGTCTTTGGTTATGCGCAGAAGGAAAAGATTGTAGACATATCGGAGACAAATACGCTTAGCACATTGCTGACGGCGGATGAACAAAATACGGTCACAAAGTTAGTTATAACGACCTCAAACGGAGCTACTTTAAGCGTATCAGATTTTAATTTCATTTATATGAATATGCCGAAACTGGAGGAATTGGATTTATCCGGTGATGAAAATACGACTTTGTGTGGCGGATTAAAGGTAAGTAATGATTTTACTAATACAACTTTAAAGAAATTAATATTCCCTCCTAAAACGAAGAATCTTGGTAACTTTACCGGATGTGGGTTGACAGGTGTCGTTGAGTTTCCTTCGACAATAGCAACATATAAGGAAATTGAAAATAAGTTTCTTGATTGCCAGCACATAACAGGGTTTGCATTTCCGGATGGACATCCTACAATGTACACAATTAAAGATGGAAAAGCCTTGGTAGCTAAAGATGCGGGTGGGGATAGACTTTGCCTATACCTTTCTTCTAATACGGATAAAGCATATACAATTCCTGAAAATATAACAGCTCTTGGACTGAGTGCGTTCGGATATAACAATTATTTGGAAGAACTGACTTTTTCTTCTGCTTTATCTGATATATTAAGGCAGAATGGTAATGTGCGCGCGGATGTTATTGCTCCTCAAACTCCGAATTTAAAAGCGATATATGTACCGGAAGATAATGTGACTTTTGCTTCTACGGAAAATGGTTTTTTGATTGATAAAGTAACTAGTTCCCTGATTCTTCTTCCTCCGGCAAATAAGGATGAGAATATTATTATTGACGGAAGTTTTGTAAAGAAAGTGGGAGATCGTTTCTTTTCTAATGCTCCTCATATTAAAACAGTTGTGTTTGGCGAAGGTGTAGAAGAATTAGGTGGTTCTGCCTTTAAGCAAGGAAATAATGGTCCCATGTCATTAGAATTTGTATTACTGCCGTCTACTTTAAAGAAAATAGGTGCTGAAGCATTTGCTTTATGTAGTAATTTGCAACAATATATTTGTAAAGCGGTTACACCTCCTGAAATAAATGGTAATGCTGTTTTTCGTATGGCGAATGGGGCAGATGTACGGGTGGGTATTCCGGAAGAAGCTTTAAATGCTTATTTACAGTCGGCTTGGCTGGATAGTAATTATGCTTCTTTTACTTCAGAAGGACCAACCGGAAATAAAAATAATGGGTGGAGTTTTCAGTCGAATCAGTTAGTTCCTTATAAACATATAACTTACCATAACGCAAAAAGCGTACAGGATGTTAGTGCACCGGGTTGCAATGTAGGGATTACGGTGTATGATGTTCCTGAAGGGCAGGCTTTTGCCGGTTGGGTTTCAACTCCACAGGTTACTTTTGAAAACGACAGAGCTGCGTCCACAACCTTCGTAATGCCGGAAAGCGATGTTGAAATCAGAGCTATTTTTGGTGGAACAAAACCTTTTACCATAATAGGTGCTATCACTCAATCAGGGTCGGCTGCTGTTGGAGCTGTTGTCAATATTCAGGCGTCGGAAGCTAAAGGACCATCCAATGCACAACAGATATTTCAGGAATGGAAAGTAATAGAAGGAGAGGGACTTGTTATTCAAGACCCGAAGGCTGCGTCTACATCCTTTACGATGATTGATGGTCCGGTAACTATAGAGGCAATCTATAAAACGAGATATTATGTTAATGTAAATGGTGGTAGTGCTGTTACCGAAGCTTTTGGAGGAGATGTAATTACTATTAAAGCATCAGGTAGGGAGAAAATGAGGTTTGTAAAATGGACTTCTTCCACTGATGGTGTTGTTTTTGCGGATGAAACAGCGAAAGAAACCACTTTTGTAATGCCGGAATCAGAGGTTGATATTGAAGCTGAGTTTATAGAAGATGAGAATAGCGATGAGGTGTCCTCATCGTCCTTGAATGGCTATCCGAATGATTGTCATTGTGGAGATTTGACGGATTATCAAACTTCATGGATCGCCAATTCTGGTGGTGTGCCTCGTACACACGTACCCCATAGTATGGATGCACTTTTTGTCCGTGGCGATGGAACTGTAGCTACAATTTGTAATTGGGATGAAGGTGGTACGAATGTCGGGCTATTCAAGGATAATGTTATTGTTTGTGTTCCGGAAGAATCGGGCACAGGTAGCTGGGGGCGTAATTCGGGTAAGGCTGTTGTTTTGGATGATAAATATGTATATCAGCTTATGCGCTTCAACGGAAATTCAGGAAATGATAATTTGAATTCCAATGGTTTAAGAGCTTATCCTCCCAAGGGAAGTGGCATTGAATGGCAGTTGATAACCAGATATGATGCTGTTACGGGAAAAGCGGCGAGATTTCCGGAGGGATATGGACCATTGAATAATATGTTGTTGGTTGCTCCACAGGAAAGTCGTTATTTACAGGGATTGGCCATTACTGATGATAAATTGATTGTAGCAGTTCCCGGAATACCGGAACTTCAGATGCCTGATTCTCTTAAAATATATGATAAGGAAAAGATGAGCAATACTCCTATTGGAGGTTTTAGAATCCCGGAAGGAGGCGTTGGATACATATATGCAGATAAAAGAGGGTTTGTTTGGATGCTTCAAGGTGGAAACAAGATTGTTGCACTTGATTTGAGATCCGGAGCTGTACGTTTCACAGTGGAGTTGCCGGAAGGAGCGAAGGCACAATCGTTTTCTATCGATACAAGGAGTGGAAAAGAACGGCTTTTAGTAGCTAATCGTGGAAAAGATTTGAATGTACTTATTTATACAGATATTTATAAGAATCCTACACTGACAAGTACATTTGGTGAGAAAGGTGGAATTTTAGTTAAGTCGGCAGACGGTAAATATCTGCAGGGCCAGGTAGGACCTCTCAGACTTCCGGGGCCAACGGGGGTAGGTGTTGATGATAATGGTAATCTCTATATTTCGAATATGTTTGTGAATTCTGCAAGTTCTATATTATATTCTTATAAGGAAGCAACTAAAGAGTTAAACTGGAAACAGGAAGGGCTTGTCTTCACAGCAACAGGAGATTTCGACCAGACTCAGAAAGATATTGTATTCTGTACGGAAAAGGTTTATAGATTGGATTATAGTAAGGAAGGCGGACGTATGGATACTTTCTTGGGTACTACGGTTGATCCGTTTACTTATCCGTTGGATCTTCGTTTGGAACCGAATCCTCCTACACCGATTAAGACAGGAGCATATAAACGGCTAATAAACGGGGTGGACTATCTGTTTGTCTCCAATATGTATTCTACAGCATTGGGAGGTTATCGTTTTGATAAAGAAAAATATGGTTTGATTGGTGTTCCGTTTATGGAAGTAAGGGCTGACGGATTGACATTCTGGCAAGACACGAATGCTGACGGGCAGAAAACGGATAATGAGGTGACTAAATATGCTGTTGCCGGAAATACATTCTCTATTTACCCGGATAAGAACGGTAATATCTGGTTGGCAGATAGAGAATCTCGTCCTACGGCAAAAATGAGGGTTTGGATGACTACCGGTGCGAAAGACGGAGTGTTGCAATATGCATCGCCTGTGACGTATACTTTGCCAAGTTATATTACAGATGTGAACCGGGTGCTTTATGATCCTGAACGTGATGAATTATTTGTGGCATGTTATACAACGAAGACTCCGATTCCTAGTACTGCTATTTGGGGACAAGTGGGAACTACCATATTGATTTATCGGGAGTTCATGGCGAAAAAGATGGATAAAATACCTTCTGAAGATTGGAAATATGATTTGGAGTTAATTATTCCGGCCAGTCCGGCAACTGCTCTTCCTGATGTTGCTATTAGTTGTAAAGCTATGACTTTTGCAGGAGATTACATATTCTGCTTCCTTACGGCAGATGGAAAGATTAATGTTTATAGGCGGAAAGACGGTTCGTTTGTAGGACAACTGGGTCCAAGCGATGTTGTTCAGAAAAGAAGTG
>ENA-USUG01000707-USUG01000707.1-human-gut-metagenome-genome-assembly--contig:-NODE-707-length-57333-cov-7.112477_pt1 | contig 57333 bp, 46 predicted proteins | sample MGYA00250059_ERZ773394 | MGnify/ENA primary metagenome ERZ773394 (study PRJEB29103, sample SAMN06111957) | human gut metagenome | biome: human gut; feature: ankylosing spondylitis patient; material... | reverse complement strand
TCAGCGTGTCGAAAAAGTCTTTTCGCCCCGCTGAGCAAGTTTTCAGAACTTTATAATAGTTCTGAAAACTTAGGATTTTAATGGCGCAGGACACCCTTCTTGGGTTTCCCGCGCACACCTTTCCTTACCGTCGCGGAGAATTTACCACTTTATCGACAGTCTCAAACCGCACGTCCGTTTGGACGTGCGGTTTTTTCTCTCCGCCTCTTTTCAAAGCCGCTTCTCCGTGGTATACTGCTGTCAAGACAAGCTTGAAAGGGGTATCGTATGCACGCGGAGGAACGCAGAGAAACGATTTTGAAGCTGCTGCGGCAGTCTGCTCAGCCGGTCAGTGCCTCGACGCTGGCAGGCCAGCTATCTGTCAGCCGCCAGATCATCGTAGGAGACATTGCCTTGCTGCGTGCTGGGGGCGCGGACATTTTAGCCACGCCCCGGGGGTACTGTCTCCAAAACGCCGCCGCGGCCGGACTTACCCGCCGGGTAGCTGTCCGCCATGACGAGGCAGGCATGGAGGCAGAGCTGAACACTATGGTGGACAATGGCTGCACCGTGGTGGACGTGATCGTGGAACACCCTCTTTACGGCCAGCTCACCGGCCCCTTGCAGCTTTCCAGCCGATACGATGTGGCCCAGTTCATCGCCCGGAGCCACACCGCCCAGCCTCTCTCCGTTCTCACCGGCGGCATCCACCTTCACACGCTTCTCTGCCCCAGTGAGGACGCTTACCGGCGGGTACTGGACGCCCTGCGGCAGGCAGGCTTCCTGCTGGAGGGATAAAACTTTCTGTTGACAAGCATACCGATTCCGTGTATAGTGTGATGGACAGGTGTCAAGACACAAGTCTGACACACTATTTTTGATTGATACGGAGTATTCTCATGGAAAAGGTAAACGCATTCCTGAAGCGCAAAAACATCGTTTTTTCCGCCAAGCGGTACGGCATTGACGCTCTGGGCGCTATGGCACAGGGTCTGTTCTGCTCCCTGCTGATCGGCACCATCCTCAACACGCTGGGCACGCAGTTCCACATCGGTTTCCTCACCGCCCAGATCGGGGAAAAGGTTCCCTACACCGTAGGCGGCCTGACCTCCTTTATGAGCGGTCCCGCCATGGCCATTGCCATCGGCTACGCCTTGCAGGCGCCCCCGCTGGTGCTGTTCTCACTGGCGGCTGTTGGCTACGCCTGCAACCTGCTGGGCGGCGCAGGCGGCCCCTTGGCCGTGCTGTTCGTGGCGATCATCGCCGCAGAATGCGGCAAGGCCGTCAGCAAAGAGACGAAGATCGACATTCTGGTGACTCCCATCGTCACCACCCTCATCGGCGTAGGCACGGCCTATGTTATCGCCCCGCCCATCGGCACCGCCGCCAGCGCCTTCGGCATGGTCATTATGAAGGCCACGGAGCTTCAGCCCTTCCTGATGGGTATTCTGGTGTCCGTGCTGGTAGGCGTGGCCTTGACTCTGCCCATCTCCTCCGCCGCCATCTGCTCCGTACTGGGTCTCACCGGTCTGGCAGGCGGTGCAGCTGTGGCCGGCTGCTGTGCTCAGATGGTGGGCTTCGCCGTTATGAGCTTTCGGGAGAACGGCTGGGGCGGTCTGGTGAGTCAGGGCCTCGGCACCTCCATGCTGCAAATGCCTAACATCGTGAAAAACCCCCGCGTCTGGATCGCCCCTACCGTCACCTCCGCCATTACCGGCCCCATTGCCACCTGCCTGTTCCGTCTGCAAATGAACGGCGCGGCCATCAACTCCGGTATGGGCACCTGCGGCCTGTGCGGCCAGCTGGGTGTGTGGACCGGTTGGGTGGCTCCCAGTGAAAAGGCTCTGGCCAACGGCGCCATCGCCATGAACCCCACCGCTTTTGACTGGGCAGGCCTGATCCTGATCTCCTTCATCCTCCCCGCCATTCTGTGCCCCCTTATCAACCAGCTCTGCCGCAAGGCCGGCTGGGTGAAGGACGGCGATCTGAAGCTGCCCTGATATCCCTAATTTCACACATGTAGAAAAAACCATCGGCTTTTTGTGGAAAAAGCCGATGGTTTTTGTTCTTCTATAAGATTGTGCCCTGTTTAGCCGAATTTATGCCCCGATTCCCGTCCGAACGTACATTTTTAATAGGTGTTTTTCATTGTTAAAAAGCAAACATCTGTTGACGAAACGCCATGTTTTGGGTTAGAATACGTGTCAGGAAGGTATGTTCCTTTCAATGGCTGATCGCGCTGTCTCGTAAACTCCGTGTACGGCGCGATCTTTGTCGGGTGTCCCGGAAAACGATTACTTGTGATTATTTTCCGGAATGTGTTATCTTCTTCAAAATTGGAAGCGTACACATACCGTTATTTCCTTGTTTTACTTCATTTTTTCATCAAAGCAAGCAGAAAGGATGCGTGTTACATGGATGTAAAAAAGTGCAACGTTCTGGCGGCTGAGATCCGGCTGGAGACCCTGAAGGTCATCCACTCCCGGGGCTTCGGTCACGTGGGCGGTTCCATGGATCTAGCAGACCTGATGGCCGTTTTGTACGGTGAGGTCATGAAGTTCGATCCCAAGAACCCCCGCTGGGAGGATCGCGACTGGCTGGTGCTCAGTAAGGGCCACGCCGGACCCGTGGCTTATGCCACCTTCGGTCTCATGGGCTTCTATCCCATGGAGGAGGCCTACACCCTGAACCAGCCCCACACCAAGTTCCCCAGCCACACTGACCGCAAGCTGACTCCCGGCGTGGATCTGACCACCGGCTCTCTGGGCCAGGGCGCTTCCACCGCTGCCGGCGCCGCTCTGGGCAACAAGATCGACGGCCGCACCAACCACGTCTTCTGCGTCATCGGCGACGGTGAGGCGGACGAGGGCCAGGTCTGGGAGTCCTTCCAGTTCGCCTATGCCCACGAGCTGGACAACCTGATCTATTTCATCGATAAAAACGGCTATCAGCTGGACGGCCCCACCGATGACATTCTGGCTCACGGCGATCTGGCCAAGAAGGCGGAGTCCTTCGGCCTGTACACGCAGGAGATCGACGGCCATGACGTTCAGGCGATCTATGATGCCATTCAGAACGCATACGCCAAGAAGGGCGTTCCCAGCTGCATCGTGCTGGATACCTGCAAGGGCAAGGGCGCTACCTTTGCCGAGCCCAAGCATGACCACTCCTCTCAGCCCAACGAGGAGCAGTGGGCCGAGGCCATCGCCGCTTCCGAGAAGGCCTTGGAAGCTGTCAAGAACGCTTAAAGGAGGGTGCGAGTAATGAGTGTGAAAGTAATTGGTAAGCATGAAAAGGACTCCCGCGCCTGCCGCGACGCGCTGGCCCTGACTCTGAACGAAATGATGGCCGAGGACAAGTCCATCGTCTATGTGGACTGTGATCTGATGGGCTGCATCAACACCAAGATGCTGAGGAAGAACTATCCTGACCGCGCTTTTGAGGCCGGTATTGCCGAGGCCAACGGCGCCGGCGTGGCTGCGGGTCTCGCTGCCGCCGGCAAAAAGGTGTTCTTCCATTCCTTCGGTACCTTCTCCTCCCGCCGCTGCTATGACCAGATCTATATGTCCGCCGCTTATGCCGGTCTGCCCGTCCACGTGCTGGGCTCCGACGCCGGTGTGACCGCTGCCTTCAACGGCGGCACCCATATGCCTCTGGAGGATGCCGCTATGTACCTGAGCATCCCCGAGACCGTGGTGCTGGATCCCGCCGACTATGCCCAGCTGGAGTGCATCACCCGTCAGCTGCCCGGCATCACTTCCGGCGTGACCTATACCCGCTTTGTCCGCAAGGGCATCGTCAAGGTCTATGAGGACGGTTCCGAGTTCCCCATCGGCAAGGGCGTTGTGCTCCACGAGAGCGACAAGGACGTGGCCACCATCATCACCTCCGGCATCATGGTGGACGAGTCCTTGAAGGCTTATGAGGCTCTCCAGGCGGAAGGCATTTCCGTCCGCGTAATCGATATGTTCACCTGGAAGCCTCTGGACGAGGAGCTGGTCATCAAGGCCGCCAAGGAGACCGGTGCTATTGTCACCGCCGAGAACCACAACGTCACCTGCGGTCTGGGCAGCGTGGTTTCCAACTGCCTGGCTAAGAACTGCCCCACCGTTCAGGAGTTTGTGGGCGTGCAGGATCTGTTCGGTCAGGTCGGTCCTCAGGACTTCCTGATGGATGAGTACGGCCTCCGTGCCGCCAATATCGTGGCTGCCGTCAAAAAGGCGATCAGCCGCAAGTAATTCGGATATCCGGCGGGGTCTCCCCGGAGATCCCGCCTGTATCACTTAAATCAATTAAAAGGAGATTTCAATCATGGATGCATTTTCCGCTTCTCTGATGGCTGACAAGAGAGAGATTGTCTTTGCTCCCACCGTGTATAAGTTCCAGACCTTCGCTCAGATGGCTGAGGAGTTCAAGCTGGGTGAACGGGACGTGGTTCTGACCAACGAGTTCATCTACACCCCCTTCATGAAGGAGCTGGGCCTGAAGTGCAACTTCGTGTTCCAGGAGAAGTTCGGCGCCGGTGAGCCCTCTGAGGCCATGATCCAGACCATGTACGACGCCATCCCCTATGACAGCTATGACCGCGTCATCGCCGTGGGCGGCGGCGCCATCATGGACCTGTGCAAGCTGCTGGGCTGCAAGCGTCCCGACACCGTCCACAACCTGTACTTCAAGCGCTTCCCCGTGGTCCACGAGAAGGACGTCATCGCCATCCCCACCACCTGCGGCACCGGCTCTGAGTGCACTAACATCTCCGTGGCCATTGTCAAGGACGAGAAGGACGGCGTGCTCACCGGCGGCGAAACCAAGCTGGGCCTGGTGTCCGATGACATCATCCCCAACAAGGTGTGCCTGATCCCCGACCTGCTCAAGACCCTGCCCTACAAGCCCTTCGCCTGCTCCGCCATCGACGCGCTGGTCCACGCCACCGAGTCCTTCCTGAGCCCCCACCGCAAGACCATGACCTCCGAGCTGTTCAGCGAGAAGGCCATGGACATGATCCTCAAGGGCTTCAAGCTCATCGACGAGAAGGGTAAGGACGCCCGCTTTGAGTATCTGGATGAGTTCGTCACCGCCTCCTTCTACGCCGGCATTGCCTTCCTGAAGGCTGGCTGCGGCCCTGTCCACGGCATGAGCTTCCCTCTGGGCGGCACCTATCACGTGCCTCACGGCGAGTCCAACTACATGCTCTTTGGCGCCATCATGGACTACTATGACGCCAACAAGCCCGACGGCGAGATCATGAAGTTCAAGGAGCTGGTGGCCCGCATCCTCGGCTGCGAGGTCAAGGACGCCATCCCCGAGATGAACGCTCTGCTGCAGCGCATCCTGCCTCTGCGTCCCCTGCGTGACTGCGGCTTCACCGAGGCTGACTTCAAGATCTTCCCCCAGTCCGTGGAGACCAACCAGCAGCGCCTGATGACCAACGCTTACTATCCCTTCGATCTGGAGAGTGAAGAGGCCATCTACCGCAAGTGCTATTGATCCCAGCGGATTATCCACCGAAAAAAATCCGCGGCGGTCAGCCGTTCCTCTCCTCTGAGAGAAACGGCTGACCCCGCAGAACCCCCGACAGGCGATCGTATTTACGATGCCTGCCGGGGGTTTTCGTTTTGACCGCAGCCTGTCGGCAGAATCAACATGGCGGCTGGCCGGGAGGAATAGGCTGCCACCCGCCCATGCGGTCAGTCTGCGGTGCACTGTTTTTGCCAAATTTTTTTCTTGACAATCAGGGTCCTCCTCCGTATAATCGTTCTAAATAGAACGTTAACAGGAGGAGAACCTATGCACTTTTGGGATCAGCATAAAACCATTACGCGGTATTATGAGATCCTGATGTCGTCCGTGTGCGAGAAATATCAGCTCAAGCATCTGGAATATGATATTCTGATGTTTTTGCACAACAATCCCCAGTATCGCACGGCGGCAGATATCGTCAGGGTCCGGAAATCCACCAAGTCCCACGTGTCCACCTCACTGAAAACTCTTGAGGACAGGGGGTTTATCGCAAAAAAGACAGACCCGGTAAACAAAAAGCACATTGAGCTTGATCTGCTGGAACCGGCAAATGAGCTCGTCCGGGACGGACTTCTGGCCCAGCGGCAGTTCACGGAGCAGATGCTCCGGGGCCTGACGCCGGAGGACATCGCCGTTTGCAAGCGCGTATTCCAACAGGTATGCAGCAATGCAGAAGCATGCATCAAACAGAAAGGATAAAAACATGGATCACAAAACCTATCAGCCCAAAATGCCCGATATTATGGAGGCCATATTTGATACGATATATCTGTTGTTCGACCTCGTAGCAGGCATCGTATTTTTCGCCATGGCGCAGGGCCGCCCCCTGTTTGTTCTCTACGGCATCCTGACCCTGACCCTCTGCGGCGGCGATGCCTTCCACCTCGTTCCCCGGATCTTCCGGGCGTTCCGTGGAAGCACCCCCAAGATCAAGCATCTGATGGGCACCGGCCTGCAGATCTCCTCCATCACGATGACGGCGTTCTATGTGATCCTGCTGTTCATCTGGAAGCTCACCTTCCCGGACTTTACCGCTCCTGCGGCTGTGGAGGTGATGATCTGGGCCTCCGCCATCATCCGGATCGCCGTGTGCCTGCTGCCCCAGAACAACTGGTGCACAGACGAGGGCAATCTGAAGCTGTCCATCCTCCGGAACGGTGTATTCGCCGTCACCGGCATCGGCGTCATGATCCTGTACGCCATTTCCGGGAACGCCGGCGGGTATCACATGACGAAAATGGTGGCGGCCATCCTGATCTCCTTCGGCTGCTATCTGCCCGTCACGCTGTTTAGCAAAACGAAACCCAAGGTGGGCCTGCTGATGATTCCCAAGACCTGCGCGTATATGTGGATCATCGCTATGGGCCTCCAACTTTTGTGTTCCTGGAACGGCTAATTGAATGAAGGTCAAAAAATTTCCGGGTGCAGTGCACCCGGAATTTTTTATCCTAATTCTTTTGTTCGGCGGTAGGCCGCTTCCACAGCGGCGATCGCCGCCCCACGGAATCCCCGATCTTCCAGCGCCGCCACACCGGCGATGGTACTGCCGCCGGGACTGCACACGGCGTCCTTCAAAGCGCCGGGGTGCTCTCCCGTTTCCAGCAGCAGGGACGCGCTGCCCAGAAGCATCTGGGCGGCGTACCGCATAGCCTTGGCACGGGGCACACCGCACTTCACCGCCCCGTCTGCCAATGCCTCCACAAACACATAGGCATAGGCGGGGCCGCAGCCGGACACGGCGCTGGCCGCGTCGATCAGTTGCTCCGGAAGGTCATCCAGCAAGCCGGATTCTGCCATCAGAGCTTTGAAGACCGCCAGTTCCTCCGCCGTTACACGGTCATTTGCCGACACCAGCATCAGCCCCTGTCCCACGGCGCTGGGGGTGTTTGGCATGATGCGGATGATCTTCTTCTCTCCGCCCAGCATCTCCGCCAAGCGGTCCAGACTGACGCCCGCCAGCATGGAGACAAAAACAGCGTCAGACGCCGCAATGTCCTCCGCCAGCTTTGCCGTCACACCGGCAAACATCTGGGGCTTCACTCCCCAAAACACGAATCGGCTCTCCCGCAGGATCGCTTCTGCCGTCTCCGCAGCGCAGCCGATGGATGCCGCCGCCTTTGCGGAGTGCTCCGCCGTAGAGCAAGCCACGGCCACCGCCGCCCCGCCCACGGTCTTCACCGCTGCCCGCGCCAGCGCGCCGCCCATATTTCCAGCGCCGATAAAACCGGCCTCATACTGATATGCCATACGCCTCTCCTTACCGGGTCTGTCCGCTGCCCCGAATGATGTATTGATAGGTGCTCAGCTCGTCCAGCCCCATCGGGCCGCGGGCATGGAGCTTCTGGGTGGAAATGCCCATCTCGCAGCCGAGACCGAACTCTCCGCCGTCAGTGAACCGGGTGGAGACGTTGACGTACACCGCCGCGCTGTCCACTCCGTTGACAAATTTCTCCGCGTTGGCGTCATTCTCCGTCACGATGGCCTCGCTGTGGTGGGTGGAGTGGGCCTGAATGTGCTCGATTGCCTCGTCCACGCTGTCCACCACTCTGACAGCCAGAATATAGTCCAAAAATTCCGTGTCGAAATCCGCCGGGCCAGCCGGCGTTCCGGGAATCACGGCGGCAGCCCGTGGGTCCAGCCGCAGCTCCACGGGGATCTGCCCCGCGGCTGTCCGATCCTCTACCAGCACCTTCCGCAGCATGGGCAGAAACCGCTCCGCCACGGCGCTGTGGACCAGACACACCTCCTCGGCGTTGCACACGGAGGGGCGGCTGGTTTTGGCGTTGACAATAATCTTCACTGCCTTGTCCAAATCGGCGTATTCGTCCACATATACATGGCAGATACCGGTGCCGGTCTGGATGCAGGGCACCGTCGCCTGCTCCACGCAGGCCTGGATCAGTCCCGCCCCGCCCCGGGGGATCAGCAGATCCACCAGTCCGTCCGCCGTCATCAGAACGCGGGCGCTCTCATGACTGGTATCCTCCAGAATATTCACGATGTCCGGGTCGCCGCCCACGGCGGAAATCCCCTGCTTCAGCGCCTTTACGATGGCAGTGGAGGTGCGGACTGCCTCTTTCCCGCTGCGAAGAACGCAGACGTTGCCGCTTTTCACTGTCAGTGCCGCCGCATCGGAGGTGACGTTGGGGCGGCTCTCGTAAATGATCGCCACCAGTCCCAAGGGCACCTGCTTTTTATAGATGGTCATACCGTTGGCGTGGTGTGTTTCCGACAAAATCCGCCCGGTGTGATCCGGCAGCTTCACCGTGGCCCGGATACCCTCCGCCATAGCAGCGATGCGGCTCTCATCCAGCCGCAGCCGGTCCAGCATCACATCGGAAATGCGGCCCCGGGCTGCTTCCAGATCCGCTTCGTTGCAGGTCAGGATCTCCGCCGTGTGTTCCACGAGGCTGTCCGCCATGGCGGTCAGGAGGCGGTTTTTCGTCTCCGCGTCCGCGTCCCGGAGGGCGCTCCAAGCGGCTTTCGTTTTCCGAATGATATCCAATGTGGTCATTTGCTCACCTTCTTTGCCAAAAATCGGGTACCGATGGGTTCTCCCTCTACGATGCCGTACAGCAGATCCGGGTTCCAGCCGTTGGCGATGACCATTTCACACCCCGCCTCCGTGGCGATCTGCGCTGCATGGAGCTTTGTCACCATGCCGCCGGTGCCCAGTTCGGAGCCGCTGCCCCCCGCCAGAGAGAGGATTTTCTCGTCGATCTCCGACACTTCATGGATCAGTTTCGCATCCGGGTTCTTATGGGGATCGCTGTCATACAGACCGTCAATATCCGACAGGAGGATCAGCAGCTCCGCTCTCGTTGTGGCGGCCACCACAGCGGAAAGGGTGTCATTATCGCCCACGGCGATCTCCTCCGTGGAAATCGTGTCATTCTCGTTGATGATGGGCAAGGCCCCCAGCTCCAACAGGCGGTCCAGGGTGTTGTGGAAGTTCTCCTTCCTGCTGCCGCCGTCGGCGATGTCCGGCGCGGTGATCAGAAGTTGGGCCACCGTATGATTGTATTCGGTGAACAGCTTGTCATACACATACATCAGTTCGCACTGTCCCACCGCCGCCGACGCCTGCTTGGTTGGCATATCGTGGGGCCGCTCCCGGAGGTTCAGCTTGCCGAAACCCATGGCAATAGCGCCGGAGGACACTAAAATAATCTCGTGGCCCGCGTTTTTCAGGTCACTGAGCACTCTGCACATCCGCTCCACCCGCTGAATATTCAGCCGCCCGGTGGCATAGGCCAGTGTGGAGGTCCCCACCTTGACTACGATTCTCATAGATCGTTCCCCTTTCCATCCGCCGCAATCGGTTTCTCCGGGATTCGGTGCCGCTGTCAAGAGGCTTTGGCGCCGCCCTCTTTTTTGCCGATTTTATACCAGAATACCGTATCCGTCAAGGCGTCCGGTCCTCCCTTTGACAATTTTTACAAAAAGCTTTACAATAAGGGAAAATTTGTGTATACAGGCGTCTCCGACGCCGGGAAAGGCTGATCCTATGGAACGTTCCTCCGGTATTCTGCTGCCCCTGTTTTCTCTGCCCTCCCCCTACGGTATCGGCACTATGGGCCTCGCGGCTTATGACTTTGCCGATCTGCTCCACGCCGCCGGTCAGCGGTACTGGCAGATGCTCCCCCTCGGTCCCACCAGCTACGGTGATTCCCCCTACCAGAGCTTTTCCTCCTACGCGGGCAATCCCTATCTCATTGATCTGGATCTACTGATCGAGGATGGCCTTCTGACGGAGCAGGAGGTCCGTGACCGGAACTGGGGAGAGGACCCCCGCCATGTGGATTACGGCAAGCTCTACGAAAACCGACTGGACCTGCTGAAAAAGGCGGCGGATCGCGGCTGCAAGCGGGACGCCGAAGCGGTAGCGGCCTTTACGGAGAAAAATGCCTCCTGGCTGCCGGACTACGCCCTGTTCATGGCCCTCAAGCGGCATTTCGGCATGAAGCCCTGGCAGGAATGGCCCGATGAGGCTGTCCGGCTCCGCGATCCTGCGGCTCTGGCCCGGTACCGGGAGCTGCTGCGGGAGGATGTGGAACTGTTCACCTATATCCAATTTCTGTTCTTCCGCCAGTGGACCGCCTTGAAGTCCTATATCAACAGCCTTGGCATCGGTATCATCGGCGACCTGCCTATTTATGTGGCCATGGACTCCGCTGACGTCTGGGCGGAACGATCCATGTTCCGTCTGGACAGCCGGGGCATTCCCACAGAGGTGGCCGGTGTTCCGCCGGACTACTTCTCCAAGGACGGCCAGCTTTGGGGCAATCCGCTCTACAATTATGACGCCATGAAGCGGGACGGCTTCGGCTGGTGGATCCGCCGGGTGGACGGCGCCGCCAGACTGTATGACGTGATCCGCATTGACCATTTCCGGGGCTTCGCCAGCTATTGGGCAGTCCCCTTCGGCTCTCAAACCGCCAAAAACGGCCGTTGGGTCAAGGGGCCGGGGCTGGATCTGCTGAGCGTCCTCACCGGCTGGTTCCACGGCATCCGCTTCATCGCAGAAGATCTGGGTGAGCCTTCTCCCGACGTGACGAAGCTGCTGGCGGATTCCGGTCTGCCGGGGATGCGGGTTCTGGAATTTGCCTTTTCCCCCACAGCGGACAGCGCCTATCTCCCCCACAACTGCGTAGAGAACTGCGTGTGCTATGCCGGGACTCATGACAACGCCCCGCTGGCCCTGTGGCGTCAGGAGGCAGAGCCGGAGGAGATCGACTTTGCCGTGCAGTATCTGGGTCTCAATGAGCGGGAGGGCTTCAACCGGGGCGTGCTCCGGGGCGGCATGACCTCCCCCGCGTCCCTGTTCGTGGCCCAGATGCAGGACTGGCTGAAGCTTGGCGAAGGCAGCCGGATCAACACCCCCGGCACAGGCCGGGACAACTGGCAGTGGCGGCTCCTTCCCGGTGAACTGACGGTAAAGCTGATCGGTGACATCCGTGAGATGACCCGGATCTATGGCCGTCTCCCCGCCAAACAGTCCAAAACTTAAGCGATATACGAACCGTCCCCGGAGGCTTGAAAGCCTCCGGGGACGGTTTTTGAACTATTTGGCAGAAAAATCTGTTTTACAGACGGTTTTACAGTTTTTTCAGATGCTTTCCGGCGGCCTTCAGCATCAGCTTCTTCGTACCGCCCTCGAAGGCCACCTCCGCCAGGGCGTCGCCGCCCATAGGCTTTACCGACACCACAGTGCCCTTGCCGAAAGCGGTGTGCTCCACCTGGTCTCCCTGACTGAGCTGGATCAGTCCCACCGACGGTGCGGCAGGGGTACTGCCCCGGCTGCTGGTGCGGAGGGTCTGGGCCGTGGGTTTGGTGCTCTTGTAGGTATGGACGCCGCCGCTGACATAACCGCCGGAACGGCCCGAGCTTCCGCTGTAAGAACTGCCGCCAAAAGAACCTCCGCCAAAATCATCGCCCCAGCGGCTGCCGCCGAAGCTGTCCTCGTCATAGGTGCCGAATTTCGGTTCCGGCTTGCTCTCCCAGCGCATATCCTCCGCCGGGATCTCGTCTAAAAAGCGGCTGGACTTGTTGGCGCTGGTGCGGCCGTAGAGCATCCGCTGGCGGGCGTTGGTCATCACCAGTTTTTCCCGGGCCCGGGTCATGGCCACATAGCACAGCCGCCGTTCTTCTTCCAGTTCTTCCTCGTCATACATGGAGGCCGTGCCGGGGAAGATCCCCTCCTCCATGCCCACCACATACACCACCGGGAATTCCAAGCCCTTGGCAGAGTGAATGGTCATCATGGTCACACAGTTGTCATCCGCCTCCACACTGTCCAGATCCGTGTACAGGGCGATCTCGTTCAGGAACCCGGACAGGGTGGCGTCCTCCGGGTCCTGCTCCAAAAAGCCCAGAATGTTGGACTTCAATTCCTGCACGTTTTCGATGCGGCCCCGGCTCTCCATGTCCTTTTTCTCCTCCAGCGCCCGGACGTAGCCGGTCTGGTTCAGGACTTCATCGTAAAATTCCGGCAGGGCCAGCGTCCCTCCGGCCCGGCGCAGGCCGTCGATCAGGTCGGCGAACTTTGTCAGCTTGCCTGCCGCCGTTTTCAAAGTGGGGAACAAATCGGCGTTGCGGATGATCTCATAGAGAGACGCCCCCTGCTCTGCCGCCAGCTCCGCCACCTTGTCCATAGTGGTTGCGCCGATGCCCCTCGTGGGCGTATTGATGATGCGGCGGAGCCGCAGATCGTCCATAGGGTTATTCAGCACGCAGAGGTAGGCCAGCATATCCTTGACCTCGGCGCGGTCAAAGAACTTCATGCCGCCCACAACTTTATAGGGGATGGCGTTGCGCTTCAGGGCGTATTCCAGTGCGTTGGACTGGGCGTTCATCCGGTAGAGAATGGCGGTATCCCGGAAGTTCCGTCCCCGGTTGACCCCCATGAGGATGTCCCCGGCCACGAAGTTTGCCTCGTCTCCCTCGTTGAAGCTGGTCTTTACCGTCACCACGTCGCCGCTGCCGTTGTCCGTCCAGAGGGTCTTGCCCTTCCGGCCCTCATTGTTCTTGATGACGGCGTTGGCGGCATCCAGAATGTGCTGGGTGGAGCGGTAGTTCTGTTCCAGTCGGATCACCCGTGCGTCCTTGTACTGCTTTTCAAAGTTCAGGATATTTTCGATGTTAGCACCCCGGAAGCGGTAGATGGACTGGTCATCGTCGCCCACCACGCAGAGGTTCCGGTGTCCTCCGGCCAGCAGGCCGGTGAGGAGGTATTGCAGGTGGTTGGTGTCCTGATACTCGTCCACCAGCACATACCGGAACTTTTTCTGGTAGTAGTCCAGCACCTCCGGCTCCTTTTGCAGCAATGTGACAGTGTGGTAAATGATGTCGTCAAAGTCCAGCGCGTTGGCGGTGCTGAGCTTTTGCTGATAGGCGGCGTAGATCTTGGCGATCCGGGTATTTTTCCAATCGTTTGCGGCTTCCGCCTTCTTGCGGAATACCTCCGGCCCCTCGTAGCGATCCTTGGAGGCGCTGATGGCGGAGAGAACGCTGCGGACGGGGAAGGTCTTTTCGTCCAGATTCTGCTCCTTCAGAATATCCTTGATGACCCGCTTGGCGTCATCGGTATCGTAGATGGTGAAGTCCTTGTCAAAGCCGATGCGGTCAATGTCCCGCCGCAGGATGCGGACGCAGGCGGAGTGGAACGTGGAGGCCCACACATCGTTGGCGGCGGGGCCAAGACGGGCCGCCAGCCGCTCCTTCAATTCTCCCGCCGCCTTATTGGTGAAGGTGATGGCGATGATCTCCCATGGCCGGGGGGCGTCCACGGCACAGAGCCGGTGGACCCGGCGGACCTCGTCACCGTCTGGCCGATCCGGGAAGTGCTCCAAAAAGTCCAGATCCTCTTCCGTGGCCCAGTTGGGGACCTCGTCGCTGTCGCTGCCCCGGCCATAGGTCAGCAGGTTGTAGACCCGCTGGATGAGCACCGTGGTCTTGCCGCTGCCCGCCCCCGCCAGCAGCAGGAGAGGTCCCTCGGTGGTCATGGCCCCCTGACGCTGCATAGGGTTCAGCCGGGCCAGATCCCGGGCGATCACCGCTTTCCGGGCGGTCACATACCGTTGTTCAAAGTCAGTCATACTGTTCTCCGTTCTCTCTGTTTTCTCAAACTGACCTCTATTTTACGGCAAAAAGCGGCCACGGTCAACGGCGGAACCGCCGATTTTTCCGTATCCGTTTTGTAATCAAATTGAGGTTGACATTTGTCTACCTTTTTGCTACGCTGGTGGTGTAAGAGGTAGACAACTGTATACCAAGCGAGGTGCGCTATGAAAATTGATCTCTCCAACAGCGAATGGAAGCTGATGAACCACCTGTGGCAGACCGCCCCCATGACCATCACGGAGCTGACCGCCGCCTTAAAAGAGGACACCAGCTGGTCGAAAAACACGGTCATCACCATGCTCTCCCGTCTGGAGGGCAAGGAGGCCGTCCGCCACGAGGAAGGCCGCCGGGCCAAGCTGTATTTCCCCGCCGTGGACCGGGAGGACGCCATTGAGGTGGAAACCGAGACCTTTTTGGATAAGATCGGCGGGCTGGGCCTGCTGATGAGCGCCATGGTGGAAAAAAACGCCCTGACAGAGAATGACATTGCGGAGCTGTCCGCCATTTTGGAGAAAGCGGGTGGAAAACTATGAAAGAGATCCTGTTGACTTCTTCCGTTCTGATCCTTGCCCTGCTGCTTTTGCGGCTGCTGTTCCGAAAAACCATCTCCCGCCAGGTGCAGTACGCCCTGTGGGGGCTGGTGGCGCTGCGGCTGCTGGTGCCGGTCAGCCTGCCCGCCATGGAGCACAACGTCCTGACGGCGGCGGAGCCGGTGACGGCCCGGATCACCGCCCCGGCCCTGTATGTGACCCCCTACCGGGAGACCATTGTCTCCGCCCCGCCGGGCGTCTTCCAAACCCCCGCCCCCTATCAGTCCTTCCGGGTGGACACCGCCACAGAGGACAGCACCGTGACGTTTACCGACGGGAAAAATGTCACCCATTCCATCGAGTATAAAAGTCAGATCCCTCTGACCCCCGTTCTGAAAGCCGTCTGGCACACCGGGATGTATGTCATGGCGGCGTGGTTCCTGCTTGCGAACCTCCGCTTCATGCTTCGTCTCCGCCGGAGCCGGAAACTTTACCCGGTGGAAAACTGCCCCTATCCGGTGTATCTGACGGCGGATCTGCCCTCCCCCTGTCTGTTCGGCCTGTTTCACCCCGCCGTCTACCTGACCCCCGCCGCCGTGGAATCCCCGGAGACCCTGCGGCATGTTCTGATCCACGAGACCACCCACGCCCGCCATCTGGACCCCCTGTGGAGCCTGCTGCGGTGCATGTGTCTGGCGGTGTACTGGTTCGACCCGCTGGTGTGGATCGCCGCCATCGTCTCCCGCCGGGACTGCGAGCTGGCTTGTGACGAGGGCGCGCTGCGGCAGCTGGGAGAATCGGAGCGCATCCCTTACGGTCAAACGCTGCTGCGGCTGATCCCCGTGGCCGGACGGTCGGAAAGCCCCTTGCTCTCCGCCACCACCATGACGGCGGGAAAGCGGGAATTGAAGGATCGCGTCACCCGCATCGCGGAAAACCGCCGCACCGTGGGCGTCGCTCTGCTGGCGGTGGTGACCGCCGCCGCGCTGGTATGCGCCCTCACCTTCACCGGGGCAAAGCCCTCCGTGCGGTCTCTGACCGGCGAGGAGCTGTCCGAGTACGCGCTGACGTTCAACACCGTTGACCGCTGGCAGGACTCTGCCGGGAATGACTGCGGCCTCCGTCCTGTCCAGTTTTTGACCTCCGTCTATGACGATCCCATAAAGATCGATATGTATCACCTGTTTTACAACGGCGTTTCACCGGAACAGCCAATTTCCGCTGCGGAACGGCAAGAGCTGGTGGACACCTGCTATGACGGCTATGACCCGGAGGTGGATCTCATCAAAATCACCGCGGAGCAGGCGGATCACGTTCTGGTGCGCTGGGTCGATCTGCCCCTGGCAGAAACCGACGCGCTGAGTATGGGCAGCTTTGCCTATCTTGCAAATTATGACGCCTATTACCACTTCCACGGAGACACCAACGCCCTCGGTGATGTCTGTTTCTATGCCGGGGAGCGGAGCGGCGATACCGTGACCCTTTATTATCAGCCGGAGCAGTGCGGCGCGCAGCTCGTGGATACCGCCGGTTCCGGGGAGGAGGTCTGGGCCAAGGTCACGGTGGTCCCCCAGCCGGGCGGCGGCTTCCAGCTCCGCTCCAACCAGCTTTGCGCCCGGCCGGACGCTCTGCTGTCCTCCCGCCTCCTGACCGGCGAGGAGCTGGCCTTTTTCAACACGCAGTTTTTCAACAGTCAGACCACCAACGAATTTGGCGGCGTGCAGCACACGCTCCACAACCAGTTCCTCACCTGCCTGTATGCCGGCCCTCAGGACATCAACCTGTTCGACCTGTTCTATAACGGCGTTGGTACCTGGGAGGCACCCAGTCAGGCGGAGCTGGAGCAGCTGGGCGTGTTAGCGGAGGACGGCAGCCAGATCTGCCCCACCTATAAGCTGACCACGGCGGCTATGGACGCCTTTCTGCTGGAAAACACCGGCCTGACGCTGGCCCAGACCAACAAGGTGGATCTGGATGCGTTTGACTACCTGCCGGACTATGACGCCTACTATCTGACCAAGGGCGACACCAACTACCGCTCTGTCACCTTTACCGGCGGTGAGCGGAAGGGCAGCTATATCCGGCTTTACTGGAAGGATTTTTACTACGGCGGCGAAACCAACGAGTGCGTCACTCTGCTGGACCGGGGGGATGGACAGTATTGGTTCGTGTCCCACCTGCTGGTGGACAGCGTTACCCCCTCTGCCTTTGCCTACCCGGAGGAAGATCCGTGGATGACGATCCCACTGGACGACCTGACGCCCTACGAACCGCAGAAGATGTCCCTGACCCGCCACTCCATGGACTGTGACCAGCGGGGGGCCGGATTCATCATTGACGGCACCGATGGCGGGGAATACTCCATCCGGATTTATCGCTCCACCGACGGCAATGTCTACGCGGCGGTGATGCAGTCGGAAGCCGCCGGACGGGACGGCATGTCAGAATGGGAAGCGGATGTGTTCTTCACCTTCCCCAACAACGTGGACGTCAGCAACGACGCGGAGAGAACCGATCTGTTCTTCTTTGAAGACCTGATGGGGTACAGCGGCTTCACCGTCACCTACAGGGACTACCTCTCCGGCGGGCCGGGACGGGGCGGCTACATCGGCACCGTCACGGATTACTACTATCTGGACAACAGCGGAACGCCCTACCTGCTGGCCCGGGCCAAGGGAGACTGCGAGGCCATCGACCTGGACGGCGACGGGGAAAATGAGCTGTGCGCCGCCTCCGGCGTTTCCGGGCAGATCTTCTTCCTGCGGGACGGCCGGTATTACGAAGCCGACGTCAAGGCTCTTTTGCAGGACATCTGGCCGGAAATGAACTACTGGGATCACGCCAGCTGGGATCTCAACTACCGCCGCCTGACAGTCCGCGGTTTTGTGTCCATGCCTGCGTGGGCCACGGCGGAGCATCCCCAGCCCGACGCCGATTTCACCCGCTATCTCTACTACCGGGACGGGGCGCTGCTGGTCTACAAGCCCGATAAGGCCAGCCAGACAGCGGATCACGTGGTGGGAACGCCCGATGTACCGGAGCCGGTACTGGCCGCCGCCAAGGCCACCGTACAGAAAGCCTATCAGGACTACAAAAACAACGGATACAGTTCCGGCGCCGATCTTGATGACTGGCGGGTGGAATATGTGGCGGAGGACTGGTACAGGGCTTATCCCAATGGAACGCTTATCGCCTATAACCTGAATTATGAGTATCATGCCCAAAAGCCCGCCAACGTCACGCTGGCCGGCGGGGCCTATGTGGACGAGGACGGCTGGCTCATGCCGGACTACCCCTACTGCCATTATCTTTTCTTCACAGAAACGGATGGGCAGTACACCTTCCTGGAGGAATGGATGCTCAATGACGGCGGTCCCGGCTCGAAGGTATTTGACGCGGAGATGCAGCGCTGGGCGGTGGAACTTGGGTTGTCCTCCGTGGCGGATACCACGCCGGAGGAATTGCTGCACCAGCTTTACGACGGCATGGGCGGCCAATTCCTGACCCAGCTCAGCACCATGAGCAAAACGGACCGGCAAGCCGTATGCCAGAAGCTGGATGTCATTTTGCAGGAGGGCACAGCGGAGCAGCAGAGCCTTTATCTGGATGCGGTGCAGACCATGGCGTGGTGTTCTCACTCCTTTGACGGCGCTCAGTGGGAGGCCTACGACTACTTTCTGGAGCATTCCGCCCGCTCGTCTCAGGCGGCCTACCGGGCGCAGGCTGTGATGGACGCACTGACCGGCGGCGGAGCGGTGCAGATGCGTCTGGAACCTGCCGACGGCGTCCGGGGCGGCGACTATACCGTTGGCGTTTCCGACGGCAGCGGCGCTGTCCGGGCGCAGGGCTTTTCCGGCAGCTTTTACTGGGCCACGGCCTCGGACAGCGATCCCTCCGGCAGCAGCATCACCCTGCAAAGCCCGGACGGACGCTGCACCATTACCGCGTGGGAGAATTCCTCTATCGTGCGCTGCGAGGAACCGGGGGAAACCGCATGGCTGATGGCGGCCTCCACCTCCTCTGCCCCATATGACGGCAACACCGTGTTTACCTATCTGCGGAAGTGGTACGATGAGGCGGAATTCAACACGCTGGTGGACAGATTGATCGTTCCGGCGGATGGCCGGAACCGGGAGGAACTGGCTCAGAGCTGGCTGGACGCCGTGGGCGATGTGACCATCCATCAGGTGACGCCGGGCAGCAAGTACGAAAATTCCTTCGTGCAGAACCGGGTCACGGTGGAAAGCGTGGAACCGGCGGCCGGTCTGTATGACCCGGAACTGCTGGCAGGCCTGCATTTCACCTTCACCAACGAGCGCATTTTCGTGCCGGGGAACTACCGCTCCAAGGAGCAGCAGACGGTGAACAGCAGCGCCAGAGCTTATCATGGCGAATATGGACCCATGCCCGGCGGCGGGGCCTTTCTGGATACCCGCTCCGGCCTGCTGTACCAGACGGCGGACGGCTGGAAGGGGACGTTTGCCCCCTGAGGGGGATCTTTTCAGAAAAGTCTGGCAAAAATAAAAGAACATAACCGGCGGATTCATTGACTGATTGGACGGCCGCAATGGCTGCATCCAATGAAAAGGAAGTATATGGAAAGCATGAAGCAGAAATTTTTCTGCGCCGCTGTGCCGCTGGTAATGCTGGCGGTGTCCGCGGCCCTGAGTGTATTCGTTTACCGATTACCGCAGCCGGTGCGGGAGCCGCTGCCGGTCCTCATGTATCACCACATGGTCCCGGACGGGCAGGACTGCAATGACATGACCGTGACCCCCGGCAAGTTCCGCGCCGACTTGGAGACCGTTCTGGCGATGGGCTATACGCCGGTGCTGCCCCGGGAATTGGCCGCCGGGGACGCCCTGCCGGAAAAGCCCATCCTCATCACCTTTGATGACGGCTACCGCAGCAATTACGATCTGGTGTACCCCATTTTGCAGGAATACGGCGTAAAGGCCTGCATTTCCATCATCGTCCTCATGCCGGATCTGCCTACGGACAACTTCTGCACCTGGAACCAGCTGCGGGAAATGACGGCCTCCGGTCTGGTGGAGATCGGCTCCCACAGCTACCGCCTCCACAATTTAGGCGGCGACGGCGGCAATTTTGAGTCCGGCGGGGCCAACGGCGTGGAGCGCCGCCCCAATGAGTCCGACGTGGGTTTCCAGACCCGCGTGCTGGATGACATCCAACTGAGCCATGACCGGATCGCCGGGGAGCTGGGCGGCGTCACCTGCTTCGCCTATCCCTTCGGCTGCTCCGACCCGGATGCCAAAGCCCTTGTGGACGAATTGTTTCCTGTGACCCTGATGACCACGCCCAAGTGTGCCGATCTGGCCAAGGGGCTCCACGATCTGCCCCGGTTCACCGTTACCATGAAGACCGATCTGGAAAAACTCCTGCACTGACCATACATCGCCCGCCCGCCTGCGTTTCCACGCAGGCGGGCGCTTTGTTTTCAGCAGAAGTCATTTTTCCCTCGCGGCGTATTTTTTACTGCGGACAACTATTGTTCCTCCCTTGACTTTTTGTCAGCAAAGCTTTAAAATAGTAAAGCGCCCTCCCTGTGAGGGGTTTGTTTCCCCCGGAAGTCCGGGATCAGATAGAAGCCGATAGCACGGGCCCCGATCCCGTGCGGTTTTTTTACGGCTGGATGGGAGAAAAACATGGAACACAAGAAAAACACCAAGAGCTTTGCGAGCCGCTGGGGCTTTATCCTTGCGTCCGTCGGTTCGGCGGTGGGTATGGCCAACGTCTGGGGCTTCCCCAACAAAATGGGCAGCAACGGCGGCGGCGCATTTTTACTGATCTATCTGCTGTTTGTTTTTATTTTCAGCTATGTGGGCCTTCCGGCGGAGTTTGCCATGGGCCGCCGTGCCGCCACCGGTACGCTGGGCGCTTATGAAAACGCCTGGGACACCCGCAGCAAGTCTGCCGGTAAAGTCGGCGGTCTGCTGGGCTGGCTGCCTCTGGCTGGCTCCCTGTGCATCGCCATCGGCTATGCCGTCATCGTCACCTATGTGCTCAAGGCTCTGGTGGATTCCCTGCTGGGCACACTGCTGACCACGGACACCGCCGCCTGGTTCGGTGCCTTCTCCTCCACCCCCTACTCTGTGATTCCCTATCATATCGTTGTGGTGGTGGGCACGCTGCTGACGCTGTTCCTGGGCGCCCGCAGCATCGAAAAGACCAACAAGGTCATGATGCCTGTCTTCTTTGTGATCTTCCTGATTCTGGCCGTGCGAGTGGCCCTTCTGCCCGGCGCTGCGGAGGGATATGTCTTTATGTTCACCCCCCGCTGGGAGGCCCTGACGAATCCCATGATCTGGATCTGGGCTATGGGTCAGGCATTCTTCTCCCTGTCCGTCACCGGCAGCGGCATGATCGTTTACGGTGCGTACCTCTCCAAGGACGAGGACGTGGTGGGCGTGGCCCAGCACACGGCCCTCTTTGACACCATTGCCGCCGTGGTAGCCGCTCTGGTTATTATCCCCGCCTGCTTCTCCTACGGTCTGGACGTGGGCGCCGGTCCCAGCCTGCTGTTCGTGACCCTGCCCACCATCTTGCAGGACATCCCCATGGGTCAGCTCTTCGCCATCATCCTGTATATGGCCATGATTTTCGCCGGCGTCAGCTCTTTGCAGAATATGTTTGAGGTGGTGGCGGAGTCCCTGATGCACAAGTTCCCGAAGCTCAACCGCGTTACCGTCCTGGTACTGCTGGGCGCGCTGTGCCTGGGCTTCGGCATCGGCATGGAGACCATCAGCAAGTGGGGTCCCTGGATGGATCTGGTATCCATTTATATCATCCCCATCGGCGCTACGCTGGGTGCGGTCTCCTGGTTCTACGTGATGAAGAAGGACGCCCTGCTGGACGCCATCAACACCGGCAGTACGAAAAAACGCGGCAATCTCTGGTACAATGTGGGCCGGTATGTGTACGTCCCTCTGGCGATCATTCTCTGCTGCGTGGCCCTGTTCATGCACGTTGCTTTCTGATACCCACAGAAAATTTCCACGCATATAGCCAATAAAAAGGACCCGGCGGCTGAAAATCAGCTGCCGGGTCTGTTTCGTATAAAGGGTTTCATCAACCGTAGCGCAAGCTCAAGGTAGTGGAGTCCTCGCCGTTCCGCAGGAAGGGCATCCCCTCGCCGATGCGGGAGCGCTGGAAGTACAGATACTCACCAGAGGGGGAGATCAGCACTGGGAAACTGCCGCTGAGGGAGTTGCCCACCCCGGCGGACATATCCAGCCGCAGGCAGTCATCCTCCATGCGCCATACACCGAAGAACTGCAAATTCTTCTGGCCGTTATAGTACTCGTACAGATTGGCCAGCCCCGCATAATCCGGGTCGCAGTCGCCGTAATGCAGCTCCAGCGTCCACTCATCGCAATCCCACGAGGTATCGGCCAGTCCCAGATCCGTAGGGGGCCACCACCAATCGTCACCGGTCGGCTCCCAGCCTTCGGGATGGTCGATGGCGATGGTGTTCGTGTAGATGGAGAAGTCGAACAGCAGCAATCGGCCCTCCTCGCTGGCAGGCAGGATGAGATCGCCGTACAGGTCCTCCTACGGATACCAGTTCACCACCGTGCCGTCATCGGCCACAAGGTTGACCTCCATATCTGGCTCCTCCGGATCCACGAATACCAAAACAGGCTGGGCACATTCCTCCCGGTAGAGGACTTCGTCCGCCACCGGATGCAGGCCGTTGCCCTGAGACTGCCATGTGATGTGGTTCACGGCAAGGCTGGTGTTCTCTCCCAGCGGAATGACGCAGAACAGCTTGCCGTACCCCGGACCGAGGACCTGCTCCGAGGGGATGGTCAGCATGACCGGCATTTCCGTTATCAAGTCAAGGCAGTTTTCCAGCATCCAGTCCGACAGCTTGGAGGTGTCCTCCTTCTCCCGGCAGCCGAGGTAGGCCGCCGCGCCGGGATAGCCGCCGTATTCCAAATCAAAGCCCAGCTTGTCAAGACATTCCTCCACCAGCTTCGGGTCCACCTCCGCTTCCGGTTCGGAAGGCTTCACAGGATCGGCCTGACCGGTCTGATCGGTCCTGCTGTCGGAGATCGTCTCCTTTACGCCGCCGTTTCCCGCTGCCGGGGCCGGTTTCTTTTTTCCTCCGCAGGCAGTCAGGCTCAGAGCCAGCGTCAGGCAGAGAAGTGCCGACGCCAGCCGGTGCAAAGTCAAGCGCTTCATGATTCTGCCTCCTTCTCAGAATTTTCCGCTGCGGCCGTGACCTCCGCCGCCGCTGCGGCTTACAGTTCCTCCGCTGCTTCTGCCACCGCCGCCGGAGTCGCTCTCGATCTTACGGCGGGTCTCGGTGGTATGGGTGTAGTGGTCATAGCTGTCCGTCAGCTTCAATCCACCGCCCGCCGTGGTATACACGTTGGCGTCAACGCCCTTGCGCACGGACTTCATCTGTCCCTTCAGGATCATGCACACCAGAAACGCGATCAGGCAGGAGACTGCCACCGCAATGCCGATGGCCGGCAGGGGGCTGGACCGCACAGGTTTTCCGGCCTCAGCCAGCTCCAAAAACTCATCGCAGGCGGTGAGGTAATTGGATATGCCACCATACCAATCACCGTCGCTGAAGTAGGACAAAAACCGATTCTCCAACTGCTCCGCGCCGTATCGGTCAAAAGCATACTCCGCCCATTCGCCGTAGACGAACATGGCGTAGTCCCGCTCTGTCATGCTCAGCATGATGATGACGCCGTTTCGGTCCTCGCCCACACCAAGGCCCTCGGCGTGGTAGATCTGATACAGGGCGGTATAGGGATCGTCACCGTAGCCGTAAGCTGTAAAGTCCTCCACAAAAAGGGTATAGATGCCGCAGCTGCGGCGGAGGGCGATATCCTCGGCCCGATCCTCCAGTTCTTCCCGCTCCCCGTCGGAGAGCATTCCCCGCAGATCGAACACATAGTTCATGCCGGTGCTGCCCAACTCCGGAGCTTCGCCGGACTGGACGGTCTCGGGCTGCTGCGCCTCCGTTGGGAAGTCTGCGGAGAGATAGTCCGCCGCCGTCGCCGCCATGGCGTTCACCGCCTGACAGAGCGCCTCGGCGCTCACGGTCATATCCGTACCGTCCCACGCCCGCGCCGTCATATACGGCTCCACCGCGTCATACACCAAGCCGGAGAGTTCCTGCCCGTCGCCCCGCGTCTCGCTCAGCATCGCGTAGACGCACCAGTCGGTCTCCGCCAGGGTGTAAGAACCGTCCGCCAGAGGCTCCATCACCAGCGTCAGCGAGATGCCGTCCTTTTCCTCGCCCCAGCCGTAGCCGGAATCTTTGTAAACATATGTGGCGATATCTCCGGCGGTGGTACCCTCGCTCACATCCTCATTGGTAAATATGTCCACCCGCAGGTCAAGGTGAAGCGCCTCCGTCAACTGGGGCAGGGTGTACTGACCCAGATTGGACAATTCGTCCGAGCCCAGCGCGTCGGTCTCATCGTAGATCGCGCCGTATTCCGTCCACGCCAGAGCGGGAACGCACAGAGTCAGCGTCAGCAGGAGCGCCGTCAGCAAAGCTGTGACTTTTCTTTTCATGTCCGTCCCTCCTTATCGCATCAGCAGGACGATGACCGAACTCAATACGGACAGCGGCACGGCAATGGCGGCAAACATCCCCCAGAATCGCCCCTTGTCCACAGGCAGGTCTCCTACCAGCTTTCCGGTCTGTCCATTCATGGCGAAGAGGAAATCCTTGCCCTGCCATTTGGTATTCAGCAGCCACACCGGCAGCAGCGCGTAGTGGACCTTGCCCCGCTGGATGTCTGCGTGTTCGCCCCTCGGGAAACAGGTCGCGTATCCCGTTACGGTGCCTTGCAGCGCCTTTTTCAAGCTGCCCAGACAGCGGACATCGGCCCGTTCCCGGCTCTTGTCCGCCGACACGTCGAACTTATCCGCCAGGAAGCCCGGCAGATACGCCGTGGAGAAGGGTTTCAGGTCATCGTAATTGTAAGGCTCGATGGAATCCATGTGATCATCCGGCATTTTAGTCGAGGCGTCCACCGGTACCTTTTCAAAGGGCATCGTTCCGGCACGGTACACGTCAAAGTGCTCCGTCTTTATCACCTCATACTCACCCTCGGTGCGCTTGTGGGACCGGGTACACTCATAGTGGGCATTGCCCTCCGCCTCACCGCTGAACAGCCAGAAGGGTACATAGACCCCCTGGATCTCCTGCAGGTGATTTTCCTTGGAAAAGCTCTTGGGGAGAAATACCTTTCCTCTGTAATGCTTCTTGAGCTCGCGGATGGCGTCCTCGCGGCTGAGCTTGAAGGGGATCACGAAATCCGGCTTCAGCGTTCCCGCAAACTGCCCCGGCACCACCGTTGGGTTGCCGCAGTAAGGGCAGAAGGTAGCCGCCGTGCTTGCGTCACAGATCAGCTCCGCACCGCAGCTTGGGCAGCTGTAAGCCTTCATGCCGTCTCCCTCGGCACCCCAGTCGGCGCTGAGGTCCGGCATCTCCCAGCCGCCTTCCTCGGCAGCCTGCCGTTCCGCTGCCGTCTTTTCCTCAGCAGACTGCTGCGCCGCCGCGGCCTTTTCTTCCTTTTCCGCGTAAAATGCCTCGATCTCCGCTACATCATAGGTACTACCGCAGTAATCGCACTCCAGCTTGCCGGATGCGCCCACAAAATGCAGCGGGCCGGTGCAGCTTGGGCATTGATAGTTGGTCACCTGTGCTGCCATGCTTGCTCTCATCCTTCTTTCTTCATGTTCCGTTCAGCGCCCGCCCGTGTTTGCGGGCGGACGCTGAGTGTGTCGAAAAAGTTTTTTCTCCCCGCATTGTGGGGGATACACCGTCGGTCCATCCGGTTTTCGGTCGTCTCACGCCCAAAAACCGGGGCCTGTCTTTAGGCTCTGGGCGCGCCGCAATACTCGCAGAACTTTCCGTCGTTCTGTCCGCCGCAGGCGGGGCAAGTCCACGGGCCGGCCGCTGCCGGAGCGGGAGCGAAGGTCTCCTGCTGCTGCATGGGGGCCTCCTGCTGCATGGGGGCTGTCTGAACTGCGCCGCCGCCACGGGCGGTCTCCATCACCTGAAGCAGCGCCGCTCGGATCTCGTCGCCCATTTCGCGGTACTTGCGATATTCCCGATTGCTCTCCGGATCGAAGCCGGCAGCCATGGTATTCATCCGGCCCACAGAATTCATCTGTCCCATCATGGGGCGCTGTGTCATGCCGCTCTGGGGCCGACCTGCCATAGGACGCTGGTTCATGCCCGACTGATTCATCATAGGCCGCTGACCCGCCATGCCGCTCTGAGGACGGCCCGCCATAGGACGCTGGCCCATCATACCCTGCTGCCCCATCATGGGCCGCTGCATGGTGTTCTGCGGCTCGATGTACACAGAACTGTTGTTCAGGCGGAACTTCATTTCGTCAAAGTAGGGGTTATTGACGGAAATGATCACTTCAAAGTCATAGGAATACTCGTAGCGGGGCGGGTTGTAGGTGACTTCCTTGCCGTCCGGTCCCTCCCGCTTCTGCTCCGTGCGGCTCTCGTCAATGTCCACGCGGCAGCCGGTCAGCGCGGTGCAGTCCAGAATATCCGGGTTGGCGTCCGCCAGATCCAGGGCACGGGTAACGGTGAACCAACGATGCTCCTCGTCCAGCAGGACCTTACAATCCTCGCCGTAGGAGCGGGTGGTGCGGAACTGGGACGCCCTGCCCCGGTTTTCCTCCCGGTAGGCCAGCTGCCTCTTGATGTCCTCCACCGTAGAGCGGCGGCGGTCACTGAACCAGGGAGAGAGCTGCTTCGCGCAGTCCTTACAGAGGTTGCCGTCTTCCAGTTTCTGATTGCCCAACAGTCCGATCTACTCGCCGCAGATGTCGCAGTATTTCTTATCAAACAATCCCATAATAGCTTCCTCCTGTTGTTTTCAGTCGCCGTAACGGCTCACATTGCATTGTCCACCCGGAACCGGGATCTTGTCCCCGGCCGTGGCTCCCGCGGCCGGGGACGGTATTTGCCAAAAAATCCGCTATTCGCTCTTATTCTTCAACTTTTTGAAGCTCCACCACTTTGTCGCCGCTTCCGACCAGTCCACCGTCAGCTCCAGTCTGCCGCTGTCCTCGCCGGCCCCGGCACAGTGGTAAACGTCCAGGATCTTCCCCCATTCCGTGCCGTCCGCCTTCTGGAGAACACGGTTGTCTAACATCAGCCCTGTGTCCTGTATCTTTTTACGCGGGATGTAGGTGAAGTCCAGCGGGGTTTCCAGAACGGTCTCGCCGTCCAACCGGAGGGTCAGGCCGTCCTCTTCGCTGATGACCGCCTGCCAGCCGTCCTCCGGACTTTCCCATGTTCCCTCCAGCACTGGCCAGAGGAGGGAATTGTCCACATAAGTACCGTCCCCGTCCAGCAGGAACAGGTTTTGATCCGGATCCTCCATGCCGTTGCCCCCATCCATGATCTGGTCCGTGACAAAATGCTTATACAGGCCCGAAAGGACGATCCCTACCAGCGCGCCCGCCAGGAAAATCCAAATCATCCGCCGTTTCATTACACGATGTCCCCGTCGTCAAAGGGGTCGCCGCACTCAGGGCAGAACTTGGGGGGATGCTGCGGGTCGGCGGGCTCCCAGCCGCACTTGTCACACTTGTACTGAGGAACACCGGCAGGCTTGGGCTTGCCGCACTCGGCACAGAACTTGCCCTTATTCACCGCGCCGCAGGTACAGGTCCAGCCGTCCGCAGCTGTGGCGGGCTTGGGCTTGCCGCATTCCGGGCAAAACTTTCCGGTGGCGGTGGCGCCGCAGGCGCACTGCCAGCTGTCCCCGGCAGGCTTCGGCTCCGGCTTCTTGCTGCCGCAGTTGGGGCAGAAGTTGCCGGTGATGCCGCTCTGGCCGCAGGTGCAGGTCCAGCCCTGCGCCGCGGGAGCGGGGGCGGGCTGCGCCGCCTGCTGCTGGGCCTGTTGCTGCTGCCCCATCTGGAACAGGTTCTGGGCGTTCATGCCGCCCATCTGGCCGGCCATGCCCATGCCCATAAAGGCCATGGCGGGACCGGCGCCGGTGTTGGCGGCCGCCGCCTTCATCGCCTCGCCCTGAGAGCCGACGAGATGCGCCGCCGCGCGGGTGGGGTCCATAAAGGCCGCGTTGCGCTGCAGCTCCTTGATCATCTGCTCGTCTTCCTCATTGGCCTTCACGCTGGAAACGCCGAAGGAGACGATCTCCATGCCGCGCAGATCCCGCCACTTGCTGGAAAGCTGCTCGTTGAGGGCGTCAGCCAGCTCCAGAGTATGGCCGGGAAGGGCGGAATAGCGGATGCCCATTTCGCTGATCTTGGCGAAAGCGGGCTGCAAAGCCGTCAGCAGTTCCGTTTTCATCTGACCGGCGATATTTTCCGTCTTGTAGTCCTCACTGACGTTGCCGCAGACGTTGGTGTAGAACAGCAGGGGGTTCTTCAGCCGGATGCTGTACTCACCGAAGCAGCGGATGCCGATGTCGATGTCGATGCCTGCCCGCTGGTCCACCACCCGGAAGGGGACGGGGCTGGGGGTGCCGTACTTGTTGCCCGTCAGCTCCTTGGTGTTGAAGTAGTAGACCCGCTGATCCTTGGGGGCCTCGCCGCCGAAGGTGAAACGCTTGCCGATGTTCTGGAACACGTTCTTCACGCTCTCGCCCAGATCGCCGGAGAAGATGCTGGGCTCCGTGGACATATCGTAGGTGTATTCGCCGGGCTCGGCGCAGACGTCCACCACCTTGCCCTGCTCCACGATGAGCATGCACTGTCCGTCCGCAATGGCGATCAGGCTGCCGTTGGTGATGATGTTGTCATCGCCCTTGGTGTTGCTGGAACGGCCCGTGACCTTCTTTTTGCCCTTGACCGCCAGCACGTCAGAGGGGATCGCTTCGCAATAAAAGTATTCCTTCCACTGGTCGGCCAACACGCCGCCAGCCGCGCCCATTGCCGCTTTGATCAGTCCCATAATTCTACTCTCCTTTTCCTGTTGTTGTATTTGATTTCAGCATTCGCTTTTGATCACATCTTATAAAATTGCCTGTTTTTTTTAGGTAAAACGAGGCCTCAGCTCCCTCCCGTCAGGAAGGTGTCTCCACTGACATAAAACGGAGTCTGATCCGTAATGGGCCAGGTGAACCAGCTTACATCCCAGGGCCGCTTCATAAACAGGCACACCTGCGCCGTATCCTCCGGAATGGTGAGGGAGAAGAACAGCGGCTCATTGATCTTGATTTTCCCCTCATACACCACCTTCTCCGAGATCCAACTTTGTTGGGTGCCGTCATCATTCAGCACCGGCGTTCCAACGCTGAATTGGATGTCCGTTTCGTACCATCGGCCCACCAGCAGCAGCTTATTCTGCCCGTTGGGTTCCAATGCGTTCATGGGGATCACCGACAGCGGCTCCGTCACCTCGGCGGGCGGGTCCCGCCAGAAGAAGATCAGCGATTTCTCCGGCTCCCCTGTCATGGCGTTCTCCAAGGTCGGCGGCAGGAAGCCGCTGGAGCGCATATAGGTGACGGTACGGACCCCCTCGCCCCCGTTCTTTTCATAAGGCATCCGCACAAGCAGGCTATTCCGGTTCGTCAGGGCGGCAAAAAACGCCGCGCCAGTCTCCTCGTCGGTCAGCCGCACGCTCCAAGTCTCATTGGACAGCCCCGGCATCAGCGGTTCCTCTATCTGCTCCGCCAGCAGATGCTTTTCCGACCGGTATTGCAGGGTGTCCGTATCCAGCCCGGCGGCGTGGTACCAGTCCGCCCGCATCACATAGCCCTCCAACAGATCGGACCACAGGCGATCAAAGCACAGCATAGAGGCGATATGTTCCTCGCCGGGCCTGTATTCCCGGCCGTCCTCCTCATAGTGGGTCATGCGCCACGTTCCGTAGAGGTCCGCGATCCCCATCTCTCCGCCGGGGCCCGGCCGCTCTGCCGGGGCAAAGTAGAAGGTATCTCCGTAAGGGGTCTCGATCACCAGAGAATCGGTGCTTTCGATCCGACCGTCCAAGGTCAGCGGCTCGCCGGTATTCATCGTTCCCGTCAACCGCAGGGTGCTGTCCGCGCCCAGCCACCAGTTTCCGTCGAGCAGGCTGGTATTGTATAACACATCCCGAAACTGGGCCGTTCCGTCTTCGTTGAGATAGAGGTCCGCCCACCACGCCTCCGTGGGCATAGCACTGGTTTTCATGCAGTCGTTCATGGCATCATAGCTCTCGTGCCGCACAGCGGTCCAGTAGTCCGCGCTGAACGGTGTGGAGGTCTGCTGCCGGGTATCCTCCGCGCTGTCGGCAGCAGAGGGTGGCACATCCGTATTTGTGTCCGGCCCCGGTGTTTTGCCGCAGGCAGTCAGGCCGAGCCCCAGAAGAAACGCCAAGAAAAACGCGGTCCATCTTTTTTTCACAGCTGTGCCTCCTTTACGCTCAACAGTCCTGCGTCACCGGAATACGGATGCCGCCAAGAGGATCGGATTATTCCCGGAGGGGCCGTTCGCCGACAAAGGGCTTGAAGCTCTGCCAACGGGACGGTCTTTAAGCGGGTCCTGTCGGCTCCCTATCGTTTTTAATTCGCAGATCATATGGCCTAACTTCTGTATACCATGGAATCCCCGTTTTGTTAACCCTAATTTCCCCAAATTAGGGTCCCAAACATGAAATTTCCCGGAAAAAGCCGAAAAAGCACTGCTCGTTCACGAACACCCGTTCCATTTTATGGTTCTTCTTACAAAAAGCGTATGTCAGCCCGGCGGCGGTTATCCGCCCTCACTTTCGCTCCCTCGGCTGTTATTTCGCACCCTCATAAGAAAAAAGGAGCCGGAACGATTGCTCGTTCCGGCTGGAAACTATGTGGCAGGCGCAGCGCGGTTTGTCCCGCTCAGAGCGTCTCCTTCTGTAAAGCCTGCGCCAGTGGGAGTACCACTGCGCCCAGATCCTCCATAGCGTGGGCGAAATCGAAAAACTCCTCCGTCTGGCCCTCCCGGAACAGATGATCCGACACAGATTTGACCGCCACGAAGGGCACATTGTTCCGCAGGCACACCTGGGCGATCGCGCCGCCCTCCATCTCTGTCAGCAGAGGGTGGAACGTGTCCCGGATGAAGATTGCCCGGTCGCTGCGGACAGCAAACCAATCTCCGGTGGCCACCCGCCCCAGCGCCGCCTTGCGGCCCAGTGCTGCCAGCAGTTCCACGCACCGCTCCGGCTTCCAGGTGGGGAATGACACCCGGTTCACCGTAGATACCAATCCTACGGGATCACCGATGGCAGAGGTGTCCACATCGTGCTGCACAAAGTCCTCGGCGACCACCAGGCTGCCGGTGGGAAGCTCCGTCAGGCATCCGGCCACTCCGGCGTTGACGATCATATCCACACCGTACTTCAGGCACAGGATCTCTGCCGCCATGGCGGCATTCACCTTGCTGACACCGCCGGCGCAGGCAATGATCCCCGGTGCAGCCTCGTAGAACGGCACACCGGACACGGTCTCAAATGCCTTCAGCTCCTTGGCCCCCGGCAGGGCATGAAACTCCGCAGGCATGGCAAATTGCAATCCAATTTTCATTATATTACGCTCCTTTTTTACCGTCTCATCAGGCTTTCTCCAAATACAGGCCCTTGTTCCCGAAGGGTATTTTTGAGAAAACCGCAAATTCAAAAACAAGAAACCAAAACTTTTAAAAGCAAAAAGAAAAGGAATTCAAGCAAAAGCCTGAATTCCTAAACTTTCTGGAGGTGACACCCGGATTTGAACCGGGGAATCAGGGTTTTGCAGACCCTTGCCTTACCACTTGGCTATGTCACCGAAGCCGTATGATTGAGTGCCTATATAGGATACCCTAAAACGCCCCGTTTGTCAAGACAATTTTTATTTTTTCCTGACATCCGAAAAAATATTTTACAAAGGTGTTCAACCGCCTTTCCCGACCTCCGCCCCCCCCTGTGTCAAACGGCACAAAAAAGTCCCGGCTTTTCACTTTCGATTGAGCGGTGATGCCGCTTTACAGCGGCCAGACCGGGCAGTAAAATAAAAATACGGCAGACTGCCGTTCATGTTGTAAAATCAACCGATGGGAAGGACAGGAGGAGTGTTTATGGTTTCTCAACGGATGCTGCAGCTGGGCACGGCCCGTTCCGTGATCCGGGAGCTGTTTGAATATGGCCGTCAGCGGGCCGCAGAGGTAGGTGCGGAAAACGTATTTGACTTTTCATTGGGAAACCCCAGCGTCCCCGCTCCCGCAGAAGTGAATGAGACCGCTATCCGGCTGCTGCGGGAACAGGCAGACACGATTCACTGCTACACCAGCGCCCCCGGCGATCCCGCCGCCAGACAGCGGATTGCTGACTCCTTGAACCGTCGGTTTGGGGAGCAGTATACGGCGGACGAGCTGTACCTCACCGTAGGCGCGGCGGCGTCTCTCTGCTGTGTATTGGGCGGACTGACCTGCCCCGGCGACGAGTACATCCTCTTTGCCCCCTACTTTCCGGAGTACCGGGTGTTTATCGAGGGTGTCAAGGGGAAGGTCAAGGTGATCCCCCCGGAGCCGGAGCACTTTCAAATCGACTTTTCCGCCTTTGAACAGGCAGTCACCTGCCGCACCAAGGGCGTGATCATCAACTCCCCCAACAACCCCTCCGGCGTGGTCTACTCCCGCCAGACGCTGGAAACTCTGGCAGCGATCCTCCGGGCTAAGGAAGCGCTCTACGGCCACCCCATCTATCTGATCTCCGACGAGCCTTACCGGGAGATTGCCTTCCACGGCGTGGAGGTCCCCTGGGTACCGCAGATCTACAAGGACACCATCGTCTGCTACTCCTTTTCCAAGTCCCTTTCCCTCCCTGGCGAGCGGTTGGGCTATGTGTTGGTCCCCAAGCAGGTGACGGACGCTGATTCCGTCTACTCCGCGACGGCAGGCGCAGGCCGCTCCCAAGGGTACGTCAACGCTCCCAGCCTGTTTCAGAGGGTGGCGGCGGAATGCTGTGACCTGACGGCGGACATCAGCGTCTATGAACGCAACTGCGCCCTGCTGACCGACGCACTTCGAGAGATGGGCTACCATGTGGTCCAGCCCGGTGGAGCCTTCTACCTGTTCCCCCGGTCGCTGGAACCGGATGACATGGCGTTCAGCGAGCGAGCCAAAAAATTCGACCTGCTGTTGGTCCCCGGCAGCGGCTTCGGTGCTCCCGGCCACTTCCGGATCGCCTATTGCGTCCAGACGGAAATGATCGAACGGGCGCTGCCTCGGTTCAAGGCACTGGCGGACTCCTATCAATGACATAGCAACGGTAAAATACCCCGGCTCTTTTGAAAAGAGCCGGGGGTTTTTATCAGGCAGCGATCCCCATCCCTTCCGAAGAAAGGACGGGGATCGTTTATTTGGCAGAAAGTCGGCTTAGTAAGCCACACCCCAGTAGATATCAGTGGTGCACTTCTCGCCGCAGACGGGGCAGACGCCCTCAGTGCCGGACTGCTTGAGCGGCATGCAGCGGCTGGAAACACCTGCCAGCTCCTTCATCTTCAGCTCGCACTCCAGCTTGCCGCACCACTTGGTCCGGGCAAAGCCGCCCTTGGTCTCCACCATCTCCTTGACCTCCTGCCAGGAGTTCAGGTCGAAAGTGTTGTCCTCCAGGTTCTTTTCCGCCTGAGCATACAGGTTGTCGTGAACGGCGGTCAGCAGGCTCTGCACCTGGCTTTCCAGCCCGTCCAGAGCGACAAAGCTCTTTTCACCGGTATCACGGCGGGCCAGGCAGCACTGTCCCTTTTCCAGATCGCGGGGACCGATCTCCACACGGACAGGCACGCCCTTCATTTCATACTCGGCGAACTTCCAACCGGGAGAGTTGTCGGAATCGTCCAGCTTCACCCGCAGGCCGGCAGCCTCCAGACGGGTCTTGATCTCAGTGGCTGCTTCCAGCACGCCGGGCTTGTGGGCCGCCACGGGGATCACTACCACCTGAATGGGAGCGATGGCGGGAGGCAGCACCAGACCGTTGTTGTCACCGTGGGTCATAATGACCGCGCCGATGAGCCGGGTGGTGGTGCCCCAGGAGGTCTGGAAGGGATACTGCAGCTTGTTGTCCCGGCCGGTGAAGGTCACGTCGTAGGCCCGGGAGAACTTGTCTCCGAAATAATGGCTGGTGCCGGACTGGAGGGCCTTACGGTCCTTCATCATGCTCTCGATGGTATAGGTGGCCTCAGCGCCGGCAAACTTCTCCTTGTCGGTCTTGCGGCCCTTGACTACCGGCATGGCCAGCGCGTCGCGGCAGAAGTCAGCATAGCAGTTGAGCTGCTGCTCCGTTTCTGCCATAGCCTCCTCAGCGGTCTCGTGGATGGTGTGGCCCTCCTGCCACCAGAATTCCCGGCTGCGCAGGAAGGGGCGGGTGGTCTTTTCCCAGCGGATCACGGAGCACCACTGGTTATAGAGCATGGGGAGCTGGCGGTAGGTCTGAAGGACGCTGTGCCAGTGGTCGCAGAACATGGTCTCAGAGGTGGGGCGGAAAGCCAGCCGCTCCTCCAGCTTGTCGCTGCCGCCCATGGTGACCCAAGCCACCTCAGGGGCAAAGCCGTTGACCAGTTCGCCTTCCTTTTTCAGCAGGCTCTCCGGGATCAGCGCGGGCATTGCCACGTTCTCGTGTCCGGTCTTTTTAAACTCCCCGTCCATGATCCGCTGAATGTTTTCCCAGATAGCGTAGCCGTATGGACGCAGGATCATAAATCCCTTCACGCTGGAATAGTCGATCAACTCCGCCTTCTTGCAGATGTCCGTATACCACTGGGCGAAATCGTCCTCCATACTGGTGATCTGTTCCACTTTTTTGTCCTGTGCCATGATTCTTCCCTCAACTTTATTCCAGAATTGGAGGCAAACAGCCTCCTTTGAACTCATAACGTCTTATTTTATCGTCTTTTTCCCCTGTTGTCAACCATTTCACCTCAGGGCCAGCGCAACTATAAAACCCAGCACCGCACCGCAGCACACCTGCATAGGCGTGTGGCCCAGGAACTCCTTCAGCTTCACCTCCGGCGTCTCCTCGCTATCAAGCATTTCCAGCAGCTCATTGATGGCCTTGGCATGGCGTCCCGCCTCCCGACGGACGCCCATGGCGTCATGCATGACGATGACGGCCAGGATCACGCACACGGCAAAAACGGGGGAGTCATAGCCGTATTCCAGACCGGAGGTCACCGCCAGTGCGGTCACGGTGGCAGAGTGACCGCTGGGCATCCCGCCGTCCCCTGTAAGCCGCTTCCAGTCGATGGTGCGGTTCACCGCCAAATAGATAAAGAACTTCAGGAGCTGCGCCGTGGCCCAGGCCAGCAGCGCGTTCATCAACAGGTGGTTGCTGAAAATATCAGAAAGCATAGATAAACTCCGATCATGTAGTAGGCGCGGAGATCCGCGCTGTCTCTACTATACACCAGACGTTAAGAAGCTGTCAATTTTTGCCGGTTAAAACCTTTGAAATTTGCAAAAATCCCCGCAGCGGCGCAGAAAAAAAGCAGGACGGCCGTGATCCGGCCGCCCTGCGCATATTGGGGGTTCTTTCGACGTTAGCCCTCCCACTTCCAGTTCCGGACCTCCGGCAGGTCGATGCCGTTGTCCCGGATATACTGGCGGTGCTCCACCAGCTTGTCGTTCATCTTCTGCACCAGATAGGCGCCCCGGTTGCCCAGCTTGGGCAGACGGCGCACGGTGTCGATGACCAGATCGAAGCGGTCAATGTCATTGAGGACTCGCATATCGAAGGGCGTGGTGATGGTGCCCTCCTCCTTGTAGCCCCGGACATGGAGGTTCTTGTTGTGACGGCGGTAGGTCAGCTCATGGATCAGGGTGGGATAGCCGTGATAGGCGAAGATAATAGGCTTATCCTTGGTAAAGAGTGTGTCGTACTCGGAATCAGTCAGGCCGTGAGGATGCTCGGTATGGGGCTGGAGCTTCATCAGGTCCACCACATTCACCACGCGGATCTTCAGCTCCGGCAGCTCCTTCCGCAGAATACTGACAGCGGCCAGCGTTTCCAAAGTGGGGGTATCGCCGCAGCAGGCCATCACCACGTCCGGCTCCTCGCCGGCATCATTGGAGGCCCACTCCCAGATGCCGATGCCCTGGGTGCAGTGCTTGACCGCCTGCTCCATGGTGAGCCACTGGGGGCGGGGATGCTTGCTGGCCACGATGACGTTCACATAGTTCCGGCTCTTGATGCAGTGGTCGAAGCAGGAGAGCAGGCAGTTGGCATCGGGAGGCAGATACATCCGCACCACGTCCGCCTTCTTGTTGGCCACATGGTCCAGAAAGCCGGGGTCCTGATGGGTAAAGCCGTTGTGATCCTGCTGCCAGACGTTGGAGGCCAGAATATAGTTCAAAGAGGCAATATCGTGCCGCCAGGGCAGCTCGTTGCACATTTTCAGCCACTTGGCGTGCTGGGAGAACATGGAGTCCACGATGCGGATGAACGCCTCATAGCTGTCGAAGAAGCCGTGGCGGCCCGTCAGCAGGTAGCCCTCCAAAAAGCCTTCGCAGAAGTGCTCAGAGAGCATGGAGTCCATGACCCGGCCATCGGGGTCCAGGTCCTCGTCCACATTGGGGATCTGCTCATCCAGAAAGCGGCGGCCGGTGACCTCAAACACCGCCTGCAAGCGGTTGGAGGCCGTCTCATCCGGCGCGAAAATGCGGAAGTTCCGGGCGTCCAGATTCAGCTTCATTACGTCCCGGACGTAGGTGCCGAGAACATACATATCCTGCGCCTCCACCGCGCCGGGAGCCTTCACGTCCACAGCATAGTCCCGGAAATCCGGGGTGCGGAGATCCCGCAGCAGCAGACCGCCGTTGGCATGGGGGTTCGCGCCCATGCGGCGGGTCCCGGCAGGCGGGAAGGAGGCGATCAACTCAACCGGCGTGCCGTCCTCGTTGAACAACTCCTCCGGCTTGTAGGAACGAAGCCACTCCTCCAATTCGGGCAGATGCTTTTCCGTATCAGGTCCCATGGAGATGGGCACCTGATGAGCTCGCCAGCTCCCCTCCAGAACGTGACCGTCCACTTCCTTGGGGCCGGTCCAGCCCTTGGGTGTCCGCAGAACGATCATGGGCCAGCGGGGGCGGTTGGCGTCGCCGCTGGTACGGGCATATTCCTGGATCCGCTTGATCTCACGGATGGCCCAGTCCACCGTGGCGGCCATCTTCTGATGCATCTCGGCAGGCTCACTGCCCTCCACGAAGCGAGGCTCCCAGCCGCAGCCCCGGAAGAAGCTCTCCACTTCCTCATGGCTCATGCGGGAGAAGATGGTGGGGTTGGCGATCTTGAAGCCGTTCAGGTGCAGGATGGGCAGCACCGCGCCGTCGGTAATGGGGTTCATGAACTTGTTGCCGTGCCAGGAGGTAGCCAGCGGGCCGGTCTCGGCCTCGCCATCACCCACCACGCAGGCGGCGATCAGGCTGGGGTTATCCGCCACAGCGCCGAAGGCGTGGGCCAGAGAATAGCCCAGCTCGCCGCCCTCGTGGATAGAGCCGGGGGTCTCCGGCGCCACATGGCTGGGGATACCGCCGGGGAAGGAGAACCGCTTGAAGAGCTTCTTCATGCCGTCCTTATCCCGGGTGATATTGGGATAGACCTCGGTATAGCTGCCGTCCAGCCAGTCCTGCGCCACCATGGCGTTGCCGCCGTGGCCGGGGCCGGAAAGGTAGATCATATCCAGATCATCCCGCTTGATGACCCGGTCCAAATGCGTATAGATGAAGTTCTGGCCCGGGCAGGTACCCCAGTGGCCCACGATGGTCTGCTTCAGATCCGCGGCGGTCAAAGGCCGCTCCAGCAGGGGGTTATCCAGCAAATAGAGCTGGCAGGCAGTGAGGTAATTGGATGCGCGCCAATACGCGTCGATCTGCTTCAGCTGTGCAGGCGTCAGAGGCGGTTTTTTAGAAACTCGGGCGCTGCCGCGCGGATTTGCGGTGAGCTTAACAGGCGCTGTTTTCTTTTTTGCAGGCATAGAAGAACCTCCTTCAATTATATTCTGATTTTAGTATACCCTTTATTCGATACATGTCAATGCTAATATCATAAAAACGATTACGCATCCAGCAAAATTTACAATTAGTACAAAAATTGCTCATTTTCCTCAAGGACTTGACGAAGGTGCTATACTGCTCTTATGAACACGTATGAATTGATCCGCTCCCGCCGGGAAACCCTGGCACTGGAGCTGACGCGGGATGGACGGCTGATTGTCCGGGCCCCTCTGCGGATCTCCCGGCGGGAGATCGACGCATTTGTAGAAAAACATAAGCACTGGATCGCCCACCATCTGGCAAAGCAGGCCGCCCGCCCCACTCTGCCGCCGCCGGATGCTCCGGAGACTCAGGCACTGAAAACACAGGCACAGACTATTCTGCCGGAGAAAGTGGCTCACTGGAGTTCCATCATGGAGGTCCACCCCACCGGTCTCCGCATCACCACGGCCAGAAAACGCTACGGGAGCTGCTCCAGCAAGGGCAGTCTGTGCTTTTCCTGCTACCTGATGTGCTGTCCAGAGGAAGCAGTGGAGTTGGTGGTGGTCCATGAACTGTGCCATCTCCGGGAGATGAACCACGGCCCCGGCTTTTACGCGCTGCTGGAGCGATACCTGCCGGACTGGAAAGAGCGAAAAAAGTTGTTGAATTAGAAAAGCGGAGGCCGACGGCCTCCGCTTTTTGCATACCTATATACTTTATAATACGATCACTCGTAATTGCTGACAAGGAACATGGGCTTGATGGCCACGACCTCGTCGTATTCCTCCTGAGAGACCTGCACATCGGCGTTCAGGGCCTTCAAATCCGCCTTGACCACCGCCAGCGCCTCCTCGGCGTTCTGGGCGCGGCCCTCCCGCAGGACGCGGATCATCCGATCCAGCACAACGGGATGGGCATACCGGGCAGGCAGGGGGAAATGTTCCGGCAGTACCCCGGCCATGTCCTTCTGGGCCTGCTCCCAAGCGGCGGTGACCGCCCGCTTGTTGTTCTTCATGGTGGGAATGACCTGCGTACCGGAGAATAGGAACACCACCGCCAGGCCCAGCAGGGTGAAGTACATACCAAAGCCCTCCTGCCGCCGCCAGGCGATGACACCGTAGACTGCGGCGATCAGGCCCGCCAGCACAATGGCCAGCGCCACCCACTTATGGGCGGGATTGGTGTGCTCATTGACCCGCTTGGCCTTGGCCGCAGTGGAAAGCCGGTCCGTCAGCTTCGGATAGCCAGCGAGGAAGGTTCTGGCCTTTTCCAGCTTCTCCCGGGCCGCCTGTGCCTCCGGCGTCAGCACGTCCAGATACCGGACGGCTTCCTCCTGTGCCTTCCGGGCAAGGCGCTGCTCCGCCTGAACGCTGTGCAGCGGCAGACCGGGACAGACCTTCGCCAGATAGGCCAGCAGATCATCCACATTGTCCTCCCGCTTGAAGGTGCATTGCTTCTGCGTACCGTCACCGTATTCTACCACCAGGTACGGAATAGCGCCAAAGACGCCGTTTCCGGTGAAACCGCCCTTGCTCATGGCGACCCGCTTGAATACACGGCGGATATCCCCCAACGCCACATAGTAGTGCCGGTCAAACAGGAAACCGTTCAGATACAGCGCTTTTTCCCCTACGCCGCAGGGGCCGAAGTGCTTGCAGTTTTTAACATCCGCAGTCAGGACTTCCGCCGACAGGGCGGTGCTGCCGAGACGCACAGGCGCAAATAACATAGTGTTCCTCCGTGATCGTTCATTGATAGCTTCAAAAGCGGCGGAAAGGAGAGAGTCTTTCCGCCGCTTTCGGATTGATTACTCAGAGCTTACTTGCCCAGAGTTTCGTATTGAGGCTTCACGTCGCGCTTCTTGATGCTGTACAGGAAGATGCCCAGGAACAGCGCGGCAGCGATGATGCCAACGGGATAAGCAACAGCAGTGTTGTAAACAACCGCGCCGTCAGCTGTCTTATGGTTCAGGAACTGGCCCAGGCACTCGTTGCCCAGCATGAAGTAGGTGATGGACACAGCGCTCATGAAGGTAGCGGGGACAGCGGTGATCCAGTAGTTCTTCTTCTCATAGAAGAGGTACATGGAAGCGGCCCACAGCACGATCATGGCCAGAGTCTGGTTGGTCCAGCTGAAGTAACGCCAGATGATGGTGTAGTCGATCTTGCCCAGAGCGTTGCCCACGCCCAGGATCGCGCCGATGCCCAGCACGGGGATGCAGAGCATCAAACGGCCCTTGATGGACTTCTGCTCAATGTGGAACCAGTCAGCCAGCACCAGACGAGCGGAACGGAAGGCCGTATCGCCGGAGGTGATGGGGCAGGCGATCACGCCCAGCATAGCCAGAGCGATGCCCACGCCGCCCATGGTCTTGGAGCAGACGTCATACACGGTGGTGGAGCCGCCGCCGCCCATGGCCAGCAGATCAGCGCCGGTGTAGATTGCGCAGCCGGCAGCAGCCCAGACCAAAGCGATGATGCCCTCGGACACCATGGCGCCGTAGAACACGAAGTGGCCCTGCTTCTCACTCTTCATGCAGCGAGCCATCAAGGGGCTCTGGGTGGCATGGAAGCCGGAAATAGCGCCGCAGGCCACGGTGATGAACATGAAGCTCCAGATGGGAGTGCCCTGAGGATGCATATTGGTGAAGTTGTTCCAGATCTCGGGGATCACATAACCCTTGGTGAAGATACCCACGGCCACACCAACAGCCATGATGATCAGGCAGATGCCGAACACGGGATAGATCTTACCGATGATCTTATCAATGGACAGGAAGGTGGCGATGAAGTAGTACACAAGGATCAGCACCAGCCAGAACAGCTTGTTGGTGAGGATACCGGTGCTGCCGCCGTTGGAGAACAGGAGCTGGATCAGACCAGCAGGGCCCACGGCGAACACGGTACCGACCATGATCAGCAGCACAACGCTGAACACACGCATGACATTCTTCATGGTGCCGCCCAGGTAGATGCCGGAGATCTCGGAGATAGAGGCGCCCTCGTTACGCTCGCTGAGCATACCGGAGAAATAATCGTGGACAGCACCGGCGAAAATGGTACCGAAGGTGATCCACAGGAACACAACAGGACCCCACAGAGCGCCGCTCAAAGCGCCGAAGATGGGACCCAGGCCAGCAATGTTCAGCAGCTGGATCATAAACAGCTTCCACTGGGGCAGAACCATGTAGTCCACGCCGTCATTGATCTTGACAGCAGGAGTCTCACGGTCATCGGGCCCGAAGGTCCGATCCACCAGGGAGCCATAGGTGAAATAGCCGCCGATCAGCAGTGCCAGGCAAATGAAAAAGCTAATCATCTTGAACTCTCCTTCCAAAAACACGTTTTTTCTTCTGAAGCAGGCGCAAAAACGTTTACTCGCCTGTTTTCGCTTACATATTAGCACTCTAACTCAGAAGTTCAAGTGCTGAAATTCACAAGAATCGTATAGAATCTTTGTTAGTTTTAACAATAGATTTACGGAAATCGCACAATATCATTCACTTTAACCGGAAACCGGTTTGTAGATTTCTCTATAATTTCTTCGCATTCCAAAAGATTTCCTTCTGCAAGGCGCCCATGTTATGCAGACAAATGTCCTCTATCCAACGCACCATTCCACCGGGATCTGGATTTTCTCTTTATGTGTAGAATGAGCTGCTCCAGAACGCTGATTATTTTGTAAAAAAGAGCAGGCTATCCGCCACTCAACCCATCACAAGCAGGGCGGAGCGGCAGCAAATTCCATGGAGAACCGTTCAGTTCCTCCTGTTTGAGTATGTTTACGCTTTTGCAGTCGAAGCAAAAAGCCCCATCCATTCGGGTGGGGACGTTTAGATCCATGCACGGGGTATGGAGTTTATGCGCTCGACGCAGAAACCCTGCCTCACCTCTGATTGAAATGCGCTTCGCGCATAGGTGTCGGCAGCAAGTTCTTTTCGTCTGACGAATGCAGAATCCTTCGTTCTTCGCGAGGAAGGGGGTGTCTGCGGGGGAAACCTTTGCGGGTTTCCCTCCGCTTTTCTATAAAAGTCGCCGCAGGCGGGCGATTTGCAGCGCAAATCGAAAATGCTCCAAAAAGAAACACCACCCGAGTGGGTGGTGTTTCTTTTTGTCGCGTATTGATGAAAAGGATGCGAAATTTCTATTTAATGTGGTACTTAAAGTGCGAAAAACAACTGCTATTTCATGGTAAACATTTTGCAATCCGCCATTATTTGATATCCGTTCTATTGAAATAGTTTTATTTCCTTCTTCCAATTAGTTTCACCCGGATTGTATTCAGTCTAGAAATTTCTTCAGTAGTTAAATCTGATTTTAGTGTTTTGGAGTTGACGAAAGCAACGATTTGATTAAGATTCACATTATTACTAAACATCGTTTTTACACGTTCAATATCACAAGGTTTAATTTGACGATATGGAACTGAGATAGTTCTAAATTCGTTAGGGGTGAGTTCTGATACTCCACCTGCGTAATATCTACCAACAAATTCGCATTGAGCAAGTGTTAGTGAATTATAAAAGCAGAACACTAAACTATCGGGATCTATGCCCTCATGCAGTCGAAGATTATACGCAATGTCTGTGGTATATATTTCGGCAGGATTAGTAGAAATTCGCGGGCATAAATCATATCTTTTGAAGAATATTACTCGGCCACTTTTAACGATTGGAACCCCATACCAAGGTTTGCGTTTAGAACATTTGTAACTTTTCTGAATTTCCACACCGTTTCTTTTTGTGGAGGCAACTATAGACAAATAGTTTTTTAAGGAAACTGGTAACTCGTCTGGTTTTGTTCCTACCAGATCTAAAAGATATACTTTTTTTCCCGCTGATGCTAATTCGGAAATGAGAGCATGATTTACCTCAAATTTGTTTTTTGCCATTACTCCCTTAGATATAATGGGTTTTACATACTGAGCACATTCATATTGATCGACTTCTTCTTTTGTCAAAATAAATTTATTATTTGCGCCAGTCACAATCCCGGGAGCACTATCTGAAAGTTTTGCAATAGTAGTATATTGGTTTGTAATTCGATTTAATAAATCAATTTCTTCATCAGAAAGAACTGCATTAGACCATTTTTTCAAAGGTTTATTTCGTTCAATTCTAGATTCTAGAATTGGTGTTTTAGAATCTAACTTTGCATATTGACGATACGAAATATAGGGAAGCCCTTGATTTTCATTAGTGAGGTATACCAAGCAAGCCTCTTGCTCTATTTCAGGAAACATACGCTCTTCAAAAGAAAGAATATGTATAGTGTTAAATTTCTTTTCAAGAAATCCTCTAAGCTTTTCGGCATACTGTACTTGCAAAAACTCTGCGGGAAGCACAAAAAATACCGTACCGGTTTTTGATAAAAGTTGAGTGGCCGCTATTACAAACGCAACCCAAGCATTTTGAATTAAGCTCTCAGGTAAGTTTAAACTTTGACATAAAGAACGAGCAGCCTCCAAGAACTTCTTGTCCATGTTTTTTATGTTGATGTATGGTGGGTTTCCTACAACAAGGTCAAACTTCGCTTTACAAGTGGAAAAATATTCCAGAAAGTCAGCGGCAATCATTGTTACTTTAGGAGAAAGAATTCGTTCATTGATGGCCTGTACTTTCTCTTGGTATAACTCTACTCCTACAATATTGTCTACAGAATTGGATTTGGAAAAAAGTCGAATGAACCTTCCATCTCCAGCGCTGGGCTCTAAAATTGATTTTATAGGCTTATGTTGCTGTTGTAGGTAATTGTATATAAAGTGAACAGTTTTTTGGGGGGTATAATAAGACCCCGACAATTTTTCATCCATAGTTTTCCTGATAACTTTAAGGTGTTATATTAAAGTTTTATTCCTTTTCATCATTAGAGCACCAAGGCATTGCTCCAGTTTTTCTGCAACAGTGGGATTGCTTGTGCGCTGTGTAGAAATAAAATTCTTTATTTCCAGTAACAAATAGTCTAGGCGACGAAATTCACTGCCCAATAAAAGTTTCTGGTAAAAATCTACGACTACTTGATCTTCAGCATAATCCGGTCGGATACATATGTAGTAATCTTCGTTCCTATCAAAAACCTGTGCAATAGATCCATCATCGGGATTCAGAGTCCCTTGGTGATCTTCATCAATCATCAATTTCCCTTTGCCACGGTTGCAAGAATAACAAGCGAGTACAAGGTTGCTCACTTTACCGGCTTCACTTCGACCTGCTGTATCTTTTGAAAAAGCATCTTCACAAATAAAATGGTCAACTTCAAATAGCCGTATATCAGAGATTCCAATCCAAGCACCACAATAAGCGCATTTGCAGTTATATATTTCAGAAAATGGCTCAAAATAGACATCTTGTTTATCGTGAACAAAGTTATACATTATTTTTGCGCGCTTGTGATCTTGCTGGATTTTGCGCTCTAAAGCACATTTTTTAAGCGCAACATCAACTAAAACCGGACAATTTGTTGTGTTCCTATAATCTTTATTTGTGTCCGTAAGCATCTTTAATCTCCCTAAAACTGCAAATCAGATTATCAATATCACTTTTCGACAAAGCATCATAAGAATCATCGCCTTGTAACGAATTTAACACTTTATCAATAAGAAGCTTTTCCACATCTTTGCTCTGAATCAGATCATCTGCCAAATCCTCAAAGTCTAGAACCTCTTTAATAGCCCTGTCTAAACACGGAGCTAAATTTTTCTGATAGTATTGAGTGGCATCCTCTCCATGCCGGCCAGAAAACTTGCGGATTACATTTTTGCCAGCCAGTGTTTCATCTTGGGTAATAATTATGACTTCTACATATGGCAAAATCTTTCTAAGAATAATTTTAAATTGCTTACCAGAAAATCGACCAGTGCCAATAGTGCGTTCTTCAAATAAATGATTGTCGATCAAAATCACATTTGCAGCTTTAACAGTAACATTTTGGAGTAATGCTTCATAACCTTCATCCCCACAAAAACGGACCTCTTTATAGACTTTTTCAATTTGTGTGATATCAGGTTGTTGAAACGGTGTGGCGCAATACTCCTTGTTCATGTATTGAGACAAAATTTCATCACTATTATCATCGATATATACGATGTTAATCTTTTTGTCCGGCATTTATAATTTCTCTCCTAACTCAAAGTTGAAGTGGAAACCATTATGGCCATCGATGCTAATCACATCCCCTCCGGTCATGCGAATTGTATTATGCACAATCCACATACCGAGACCGTGACCATTTTCTCTGGAAGATTCATGGACTTCAAGTATACGCATTGGATCATTAATATACTTTGGAGGCAAACCAACACCAGAATCTTCATAGTCGATTTTTAACAAGCCACCGACTTTATGGATGGATATATTAATTACAATTTGACTTGAAGCTTTATTCTGCTGCCATGAATTTAGAATCAAATTATCAAAAATCGCTGTAAAAATGTCCTCTGATGTTTCAAAGTAAACCGATTCATCAACATTTAGGTTGATCAACAAAGAGGCGTAGTCTCGCATCCAATTAGCCTTAATGTTCTCCATAATACTGTTAACAGAAAGGCTTCTAGGTGAAAACTTTTTCTTCTCAATTTCATCGAGCATTGTGTCCATAAAGGCAACGATTTTTTGATTGATCGCCTTGTTGCGGCTTAAAAGTTGAGGCACATTTTTATAACTATATTCTGTATATTCTTGCGAACACAGGTCTTCCCAAAAACCGTATTCCTTTAACGCCTCTACAATATATTGGTAGTTTACACTAACACTATTTCTGTCATTTTTTAACTCGTGAGCAATAGACGATGCTTTTAGCCCTGTGGTTGCCAAAACATTTAAAATTCTGACATCGTACCGGTATTTCTTTTCGGTGGATTCTTTCTCGTCCTGAAAGCTCTTCGATTCTGCTTTCACCGCAGAAATTTCTTGGGCCAACGCTTTAGTCTCATTAGATGTTAAATGGATTTCTTTATTTCGTCCCCTAAGGATTTGATCAATCATGGGCGTAGTAGGAGATGGCTTAGGAGCATTCTTTTTGTCAATTGAGCGGATAATTGCTTGCCTGTATCGTTCAAAGGCAGCAATACCAATGGTGATTATTTTTACAAACAGCTTAAAATACTCATTTTCCTCCAACCCTTGTCTGTTAGCTAAATCTCGAAGCTGATAATTTTCTTTTTTATCAATTTCGACTTTGCCAGAAAGTTGGTTTGCACGAACCCGCCATGCTCCTGTAGGATGTGTTGCAGCGGCAGGAGATTTGCGAGATCGCTGGTTAAGGCCTAACCAATCCTTTTTCCCATCAAATGAATCGATACTAAATGCATTTCTATATAAGACAACTCCTGCATCATATCTGTTTGGGATATCCGAATAATTATAGCAAAATCTTTCAACATCCTGTTTTGTTGGAGATTTCAAAGAAAAATAAAACTCCGCCGAAAAATCTCCCAATCTTCTCAACATCAATTGCCATTCGCTATCAGGGAAATCTATCTCTGTGCTCCCAGCAAGTTCATCTAAAATAGATATAGCACTTGAAAAATGCTGCAAGTCAGTCGAAGGGCAATAATTTTTAGCAATATTAGAAAACTCATCACTTTCTATTGTATAATGAAGTTTCATTTCTGAAGCATCATAAAATAGTGCGATTTGGGTCACAAAGTTTTCTCCTAATTGCGGTCTTTTAAAAATATAAGAAACCTTTTTTCCGTAATCAGGGAAAACTTTTATGTTCATTCGGTTATCATTGCAGGTAATGGACAGATAATCAATTAAATTCCTGATTGATTTTTCAGTCCAACGATCCCGCAAAGCAGAGATTTCAATCCGTGTCCCTGTCGGCAAATTTTCTTCATTGAGGAAGTCATCTAAAATGCTTTCAGACCAGTCGGTAGTCCATTTTACTGGAACTTCACCTTTCTTTACACTATAAACAGCAACTGACTCTCCAAGTCGAGCTAACGCAAACCGACCTACACCTTTAGACCCAGCCAATACACGTCCATCATTTTCTCCAACGCCAAAGAGGCTATAGCCCTTGTCGCTCTTTCCGACATGCATCCAGTTTTCATAAATTGTGCTTTTGCTCATGCCAATGCCGTCGTCAACAATGACTATGCTATGATCGGAAAAAGTGATGCTGACGGTACTTGCTTGTGCATCGTAAGCATTTTTTACAAGTTCAAGTATCGCAGATTCTTTATTGGTAAAGTTCTGGACACCCAAGAGTTCAGCTATTGTGCTATCTTCCACAATATATTTAAGTCGTTCCATAAAGAATCGCTCCATTTCTTACACTTCCTTTTATTATATCATATAAGAAAATAATCAGCAATAATGACCGAGAAAATTGGCGAACAATTGTAACGATTTGGGTATGTTTTTAGTTTAGTATTCAGTTCCTTCCATATAATATGTCAAACTCATTACTCATACGTCCGCAATTATTTTGTTCATATTTGCGAATACTATGTTCATTATTTCAGCCGTATGATTCGCTCATACAGCATCACAAATTTCTTTTCCACCACCATGTTCTCATGGTAGTGTCCGAAGAACCAGTATTTGAAACGGCAGCGTTCCCGAACTTCATCGAAAAAGTCCGTCAGGGCATCCCGCTGGTACCGTCCGCCACTGAATATATTCTGAATGTTGCTGGGGCAGCAGTGGGTTATGATGTAGTCCACATCCCACCCTGCCTGATTCAGCGTTTTCCTTGCAGTTTCGCATCCATCCACACTGGGCAGCTCCTCTTTCCACCATGATTTGTGGTTGACGCGGAACAGCGCGCCTGCGGCGTTGAGCTGCCGCAGCTTTCGCTCATAGTCCGGGTCATCCGGCTCCAGAACTCCATCCCGAATATCGTGGCTGCTGGCTCCACCCATGGTGAATATCCGTTTTCCGCAGATGTCATAAAGTTGCCCCCGCATCAGGTGCAGGACACTGGGGCGAATGGCCTGTACCAAGCCGCCGTGCCATTGACTGATTGGATAGTTGCGGAGCAGATCATAGTTTTCATGGTTTCCGCTGACGAACAGCGTGGTAAAGGACCTGGCCTCCAGCCAGTCCAGCCATCGCTGCTCCGTATCACTGCCGTCCCAGACGCCGCCGAAGTCTCCACAGATGATGAGGTAATCCTCTTTGGTCAGGTCACGTTGCTCATGGAATGCTGCAGGCAGGAGCCTACTGAAATCGCCGTGCGTATCACCGGTTATAAAGATTGCCATTCTTTTCCTCCCGTTCTATTCATTCTAAACCTTGTTCCAACACCACATCCGAATCTCGAAAGTGGACGTGAATGGTTTCCGCATCCTCCACCGTGATCTTCTGGATGATCTGTCGGACGAATTCATCATCAAATTCCGTGTACCCCGCAGAGCACTCCTTCAGGCTGTCCCACATCTGCTGACGCTTCGCCGCCTGCTCTGCCATGCTTACTTCTTTTTGTTGGACTTTTAAGATCTGCGCCTTAAGGGCTTCCTTCTCATCCGTCAGAGCTTTCATCCTGGCGTTCAATTCCGCATCGGCCATGTTTGCCAGCAATCGATCCAGCACATTAGACTGTTCCTGGCTGACTGCATCCATGCGCTTTTTCAGTTCCAGCAGCATTGTTCCAGCCTGCGACATGGCCCTTTTGGCTTCCTCCACCATGGCCAGCACATCCGGGCAGACCTTCTGTCGGATAGCCGCATACTCGTTCATGGCGGCGAGGATGGCGTTGTGGAGTCTGCTCTCATCCAGCGTCTGGGAGTTATGACAGTATTTGGTGCCGAATTCCAGCCGGGAGACGCATCTCCACACGATGCGCTTCTTGCCGTTTCTGGCCCAGGTCACCCGCTTGTAGGGGGAACCGCACTCGCCGCACACCAGCAGTTCCGTCAGAGCATACTTGCCTGAGTATTTCCCCAGTTCCGTTTTTCCGCTTTTCTGCAGCACCTTCCGCTTGCTGGACCGGCGTGTCATTTCTTTCTGGACCTGGTCGAACGTCTCTCTTAAGATAATGGCGGGGTGATTATTCTCTACATAGTACATGGGGCGCTCTCCCATGTTCTTCTTTACTTTTTTGGTAATGCAGTCAGTAATATAGGTCTTTTGCAGCAGGGCGTCACCCATGTACTTCTCGTTGGTCAAAATGTTATGAATTACCGCAGAGGACCATCGTTCCACCTTCTGTGCGGTAGGAATATTATCCTGCTCCAATTCCTGCTTAATCTGGCCCAGGCTGCAGCCAGCTAAGTATCTTCGGTAAATGCGGCGGATGATTTCCGCTTCCTCCGGAACGATCTCCGGCTGGCCATCCACTCCCTTGCGGTAACCCAGCATTTTCTTGTACTGAAAATCTACTTTTCCCGCTTCGGCGCTTTTTTGCTTTCCCCAGGCAATATTTTTGCTCAGCGATTCTGATTCCGCCTGGGCGAAGCCGCTGAACAGAGTGATCAGGAATTCGCTGGACTCTGTGAGGGTGTTGATGTTTTCCTTTTCAAAGTATACCCCGATGCCGTTGGCTTTCAGCAGGCGCACCGTTTCCAGACAGTCTACCGTGTTTCGGGCGAAGCGGGAGAGGGATTTCGTAATGATAAGATCAATATGGCCCCGCTTGCAGGCGGTGATCATTTTCTTGAACTCCGTCCGCTTTTTCATGCTGGTGCCGGAGATACCCTCATCGGCATAGATCCCCGCCATCTCCCAATCCGGGCTGTCCGCTATTTTCTGGGTATAGTAGGATTTTTGGGCTTCATAGCTGTTAAGCTGTTCTTCACTGTCGGTGTACACCCGGCAGTAGGCCGCCACCCGCTTTTTCCCATCATGGGTGCTGTGAATGGCTCCCTGCGTTTTTGTAGCGGGAATCACCCGCACCCGCCTATCTAAAGTCGTTGTCGCTTCCATGTATCATTCGTCCTTTCCTGCCTGATCTGTAAACTGAACTGTTATGATATGCTCCTGTGTGATCGTGATATAAGAAACCACCCGCCGAAAGTGATTCCAATCTGCTTTCGGTAGGTGGTCAAAATTTTCATATTCAGAAATTGGCTCCGGACAGCAATCGTATCGTGCAGCTGCCCCTTGTAGAATCAGCGCCATCACCACTTCTGGGGAGTCTGGCTGCTCTAAGCCACGGTTGATGGCATTGCTCAGTCGAATGACTTCCGCAGAGGGGGCATAAGCAGGCTGTTTGGGATGTTCGTATGCATAAATCTGCCGATTTGCCTCCGTCAGCACGGTATCCGTATCTGTGGTGATGGTACTGCCGCAGGACCCACATTTGAGGTGCAGTTCGCTGCTATCCAACCATTTACCGCCAATGCGGATGAGCTTTCCACCGCAGGTGCAGTGGAAATACGGTGTCAGATATGTGATGGGAGATTTCTCTCCATGTGGGCGGCGCTTTTCATTTTTCTCGGCTGTCCTCTGCCGCCCTGCCAAAAAGACCTCCATGTCCACAATGGCCGGATAGTCATCCTGGCCAGTGTAGCGTGGATTTTCTAAGAGACGCTTCACTTTATGCTTATTCCAAAGAGGAACTTCCTGACTGTATGGGATATTTTCTTGATTCAATGCATCGGAAATTCCCTGGTAGGAAGCCCCGGCATTATAGAGGGTAAAAATTCGCTTCACCGTCTGTTGTTCTTCCGGTGCGATTTCCAATATACCGTTTCGAATTCTGTACCCATATAAAATCTTTCGGTTTGTCATCTTGCCGCCACCTCCAATTGTTCTGCCAATTCTAAACCACCGCAAAGCCGGAAGCGGATGCGTGTCTGGGATTCCGCAATGACCTTCTCTACCAAGCTGTCGAACAAGTCCTCATCGAAGATGTTCATCTGTTCCGGCCCATTCTTTATGACATCTGTCATCTTGCGAATGGCATCCATGGTTTCATCCAAAGCCTCGTTTTCCGACAACCGACGGCGTTCTCCCCGGAGCTGTGTCAGTTTGGCGCTGATGGCATTCATGCGGACGGCGCAGGCATCGGCATCCAGCAGGCCGTTAGCCCGCAGGCTGCTGATTTTATGGCCTTCTTCTGTTGCTTCCGCAATCGCCTTGTTAATCATCAGCATTTTGGGATTATTCTGCCGCAGGATGGTTTCCAAGGCGTTCAGCTGATCCATAGCTGGATTCAGGATCATATCCGCGTTCTCTTTGAGTTTCCGATACATCCGGATAAATGCCGCATGGATCTCCGTTTCTGGGATACGCCCCACGGGGCAGTCCGCGGCATTCCGGTCATGGGTTCGGCAGACCCATGTCACCAAGCCTTTCGCAGTTTCTCGCCGGATAAATGGCGTCCCGCATTTCTCGCAAATTATTTTTCTGGTAAATGGATATTGACTTCTTGTCGGTTTCTTTCTTTTCGCTTTCTGCTGCAGAAGATTCTGCACTTTTTCAAACTGCTCACGCTCAATGATAGGCAAATGTGTATTTTCTACATAATACTGCTCTTGCTCTCCGTGGTTGCGTTTTCTAAAAAAGGGAAACCCTTTTGTGAATTTCTTTTGCCCCAGTGCGTCCCCGACATATTTTTCATTGCGTAAAATGTATCGGATTCCATAAGCAGTCCATGGTTTGCGTGTGTTGGTATTTTCAATGCCCCTTCTTGTGAGTTGTTCTGCAATCCATTCCGCACTGCGGCCATTCAAATAGGCATCGAATATCCATTGTACCGTGGCCGCTTCCTCTGGGATGATTTCAAGATTTTTCTTGTCTATGATCCGATAGCCGTAAGGTGCCGAGCAGGTGATAAATTCCCCTCTTTCCATTCTTCGCTGATAACTTATTTTCTGATTAGCCGAGATGGAAATGGATTCCTGCTGGGCCAGAGAACCGGAAACGCTCACCATCAGTTCGGTGGTGAGCGTTTTCGTGTCGATATTTTCTTTTTCAAATTGGACAGAGACACCCAGAGTGGACAGTTCACGCAGAGCGGAGAGGCAATCCTTGGTATTGCGGGCGAAGCGGGATACAGACTTTACCAGAACGCGGTCGATCTTGCCCTTCCGGCAATCTCGCATCATACGGTTGAAATCATCCCGCTGGTCCATCCGGGTGCCGGTCAGCCCTTCGTCGGCATACACATCCACCAGCTCCCAGCCGTCATGCTGGGCGATCTCCTCCGTGTAGCTGCGGATCTGTGCGGCGTAGGAATGCAGCTGATCCTTGGAGTCCGAACTGACCCGGCAGTAGGCCGCCACCCGTAGGCGCTCCGGCTGAATCGCCTGGGGTTCGATCACTTTCACCGTGGCCATCAGCGTTCCTCCCGCTGGTGGGCAGCCATTGCTTCGCTGCGGTTCACGCAGCCATGCAGGTCTTCGATGAAGGTGTTCAGGGCAGACGGGCTGTCAAACCCGTTGATGTAAACAACGCCGTCATTCTGCGTGTACTTGTCACCGTCCTGATATCCCAGCTTTTCTGCCTGTGCCGCCTCAAGGATGTCGATCCAAACAGAACCGTCTTTGCGGTAAATTTGTTTTAAATAATATTGGTATTCCACGCTGTGTCCTCCTTGCATCTTTTGGGGCAACACACAAGCTACCACACTATCCGCGGAATAGCCAGCACTATTCCCGAACAGTCTGCGGGGCGTATTTTTCTCTGGCAAGTCCCTTGGCATAAGCCAGTTCCTTTGCTGTCAGAAGGCCCTTTTCGGATAAGTGCTCCAGCATCCGGATGGCCAGCCGGTACTGCAATTCCTTCTTGGCGTCGATCATGCGCACACCTCAAAATAGCTTTCCGGCTTTCGCTCCCGCAGGAACTTTGTTACAGCCCGCAGGCTGCTCGTGGTGCGCATGTCCGGCAGAGCATCCCGCATGGCTGCGTAGTAGCGGCGGCCATGGCCTGCGCGCTCATCCAGAATGGCAATGACGCAGGTATCGGACTCCGTTCGGATAGCCCGCCCAAAGCCCTGTCGCAATTTGATCTGCATTTCCGGAACGGCCACATTCTGAATAAATTGGCGAAGGGAAGCGTATTCCTCCCGCTCTTTTTCCTTCAGGGCGTCCGGATAGGCGAAGGGCAGGCGGGGGACCACCAGCAGGGATACGCAATCGCCGGGGAAATCAAAGCCTTCCCAAGCCGCGCCTGTGGCCAACAGCACAGCTCCCGGTGTTTGCCGAAATCGCTCCGTCATGTGCATGGCGTTTCTGCCCAAGGTAAACATCGGAAAACTAAGTTCCCGCTTCCGCAGCCTATCCTTTACCGCTGACATGGCGGCGTAGGAGGTAAACAGCACCAGCGCATGGCCCCAGGCCGCGCGGATGAGTTCCGCGATTTCATCTGTCAATTCATCATAGTATGCTTCCGAACTTTGGCTCGGTGGAAGCTGCGGCAAGTACAGCAGGCAATTCCGCTTATAGTCAAAGGGAGAAAGAGAAACTGACTCCGTTACACGCCGCCCGTCCATCAATCCAGTCTGCGAACGAAAACGATGAAAGTCATCCCCTACAGCCAAAGTCCCAGAGGCCAGCACAAAAGCGTGTTCCGGCCTCCACAGGACCTGGCGCATCTGTTCCGTCAAATCTGAAACGGTGGCGCACAGCATGGTTCCGCCATCGCCGTCATCCGCTGTGTAGAGGATCATATTCGTTCTCGGACTGCTCAAGAGAGACATCGCGCCGCGCAGCTTTTCCAGTTGCCTGCGCCCCTGCGCCGACAGCAGCCTGCCGACCTGCTTCTCAATAACAAGAAGAGAACGGCTGGGGATCGTCAGTAAGCGAAGGTACGCATCCAGGGGTTCGGTTTCCTCTCTGGGCTGCGTGAGCTTGCGGAGCAGCGGCCCCATCGTGCCTGCCAGCACATCTGCTGCCAGCAGATACCGTTCCGCGCGGAGCTGGTTGATCACGCTCTGGATGTCACTGGCAGTCAGCGTCATACCAAACATCTCCCGCGCCGCTTCCGGCAGTTTATGGGCTTCATCTACGATGATGACGCTATGCTCCGGGAAAATGGGTCGTTTCCCCTGACTGCGGTGGATGGCGTCCGCCAGCAAAAGATTATGGTTACAGATCTGGAACACATATCGATCCGCGTCGCAGCGTTTCAGAAAGCGCTTGTACCGGCAGTCCTGATGGTCGCAGTCGCAGAACTGCGGAACGCAGACACGTTCCCGGTCATAACCGCTGAGGTGGGGGACATTGTCCATGTCCAGCGTTCCTTTCAGCGCGCGAAGAGCGTCGGCGGCTGCCGGATCTTTCTTTTGAAAGTTCACCTGACGAAGCCGCCTTTGCAGGCGTTCGTCGCAAACATAATGGCCTTTGCCTTTGCGGATCACAGAGAGCAGTGGGCGGTCGATCTGTCCGTCTGCCAGCAAGGTGCAGGACAGCAGCGGAAGGTATTCTGTCTGCACAGCGTTCTGCAGCGCAATGCTGGAAGTTGAGATAATGATGGGCCGGTGCGATAAACCAGCGCCGAACCGACTGGCCGCCGCGGCAGCTGCCAGATAAGCGTAAGTCTTGCCGATGCCGGTGCCTGCGTCGCACAGGGCAATGCCGCCGTTCAGCATGGTATCCAACATTCGGTGGCTGAGTTTGATCTGCTCGGAACGCTCCACCATGCCCTGGGCAGGCAGCAGGTCTTTGAAAATATGGTCGATCATGGCGTGGGCTTTCTGCCTGTTTGTATCATTTGTATTCATCCGTGGATTTCCCCTATCATGATAAAAAGTAATTTTGTCATTCGTTTCACCGTATTTGCAGCTCGCGCCCCGGTGGATAAAGGGAACAGTACGGACAGAAGGCGGCTACCTTCTCACGGGCGTATTCCTGGGGTCTCTACTGCTTTCAACCCCAGGGCAGCCCAGCCTCATCATGCTGGCCAGTGCTTTGTGTCTCATTATCAGCCCGAACAGAGTCAATGCCAGCCGACTTTGCCAAAGTCGGCCCGTCACAGGTTTCATCGCTCGCCGGAGAGATATCCTCCGGGTCATGGCGCACACTGTGCGAACGCTCGTCTGTCCGGGCGGTTGCCCGTACTGCTGGTATGCACTTTTCAAGGAACAGCGAGGGATCTTTGGGGTCCCTCACTGTCCTCCCGAAAAAGACTGCGGGTGAATACCCTTAATTTGAAAAATTCTCAAAATATTTTTTCAGATCCCGCAGAATGCGGTCCCGGCGTTTGATGACCGCCCTCTGGGTAATTCCGATCCGCGCCGCGTAGTCTCTGGTGGACACGCCATCGAAGAACAGCGCGTTGATCAACTCCCGATCCGCGTCATTCAGAGACAGCATGGCCAGCAGCAACATCTCCTTTCGTTCCGCAAGGCTCTGTGCCTGCTCTCGTTCCAGCGCTTCTTCCTCCGCGCTTGGGGCTGCTTCCGCGCCGACATAGTCCGGAAGCAGGTCGTCCTCCGCCATCTGTTCCAGCGAGAGGAGTTTCCCGGAAAACTGTTCCTCCCGCACATACCGCTCCCGGCGGTCCGCCTGGGAGTAGGCCAGATACACATCCTCCGCCACTTCCACATCCACACCATCCACGGTGATGATATTGGCGATCACTTCACCGGCTTCGTTGTAAATGCGTCTATAATTGCGTTCTTCCTGCCATTTTTTCATTTTTCATGACTCCAATCTCAGATTTTTTTGAAAGTTCTGAGATCGGGTCACGGGTATCTGGCGACATAGGCCTGCCAACGCTGGAGCATACAAGTCCTTTCCGCCGTTCAACAATGCGAAAAGGGCGCAAAAAAAGAGCCTTACGCATAGCTGAAAAGCTACTTGTAAGGCTCCTAACTCAATACTTCCCGCTTACGTCTGATTCGACGCTGGGTGGTTGGTGCGCTTGACGAAGTTATATATTGTTTTGTCTTTTCTTAATTCAGGCCCATGCCGTATCTCTGCAGAGCGTGGGCACGATAATCGACGGCTCGGTCCTGTGCCGCACGGTGATCCCCACCTGCATACCGCACCTTGGGCACTTTGCGATAATATCAGCTGGTTCATCCCCTACCATGGCAAACAGCCGATATTGGGAAAGGGCCGCCCCCGCTGGGGCATCCGCGATCCGTCCCTTCTCGCAGATGGGACAGCGAAGGATCTTGCGTATTTCTTGTTCCATGGCGCCTCGCTTTCTCTGTTCTCTTTTTTGAGAACAGCTTCCTAAAATTTTTTCACAGCAGATGATGGTTCTCCAGCCGGATACGCATGGCTTGCTTGGAGACTTGAAAAATGTCGGCCATATCCGCGACCAATTGCTGGCGATCCCTGCCAGGTTGGAGCTGGTAAAAGCATCGCTTTACTTGGGGCAGCGGCATCAGAAGGATGGACCCCAGCAGATTCGCCTGTATTTCCAATGCGCTGTTCTGCGTTCTGATGGTGTTCGTTTCCGTCATCATAGCCGCGCTCTCACCGGTTCCGCTGTACTCTTTCTTATGCAGCAGCCAGTGTGCCAGTTCATGAGAACAGGTAAAGCGCAGCCGGCCTGTGGAGGCGTCCTCTCTGCAGAGGGAGCTATCGATGAGTATGGTGCCGCCCTTGACCGCAATAATGGTATATCCGGGGATATCATAATCGTAGATAATGGTACCGCCATCATCAAAAATCGTTTCGCCCAGAACGCAGCCGGTTTTCCGCAGGCACTGATACTCCAGCGTGATCCCCTGCGCTTCGATGATGTCCTCGATAGGGATCATTCTGGGAACGCCATAATAGAGATTCGGATCATAGGCGGTGATGACTTCGCGGGCGATCCCCTCCAGAGCCTGTTCCCTGTAATATGGTGTTCTCATGCCTTGGTATCACTGTCCTCTCCGGATGATCTCATGCGCCGGTTGATCCGGTCGATAAAATCCTGCCACTCCTGATCGGTGGCGTCTGCCTCCCTGGCTGTGCGCAATGCAGCCCGGACGATCTCTCGATCCATGATGTAGTCCGGAAGGTCTGCGGATACCCGATTTTGCTTGGATTTTGCCGCAAGGTCAAGCATCCATTCCCGTTCTGGCTTGTCCAACTGCAGCAGCAGGGCCATCCGTTCCAGATATTCCTGCGAAGGAGCCGCGCGGCGGTCATTCTCAATGTTGCTCATATAGACCGGCGACAAGTCCAGCTTTGCCGCCATGCCGCGGAGCGTCAGGCCGCGCGCTATACGCTTCTCCCGAAGGAAGCTGCCAAAGGTCTGTTCCACGCATTTCACCTCCTCGTGCGTTCTCTCGATTGGGAACAGTGCCAGTATAGCAAACATCTGTTCGATTGACAAGATAAGAAAGCAGAGGTGTTCCCCGCAAGGAACACCTCTGCCGGATCATTGCAGCCATGCGGCCATGCCGCGCATTTCGTCCAGCACCTCTGCGGGCCCGAGGATTCGGATCTTGCCGCAGAAGGTGAACACCCATGCAAAAAACGGTGGACTGGGTGCTACCTCCACGATGGCCTTGAAGTGGCCGTCATCTGCTGTCACCGTTGAGACTTCTTCGCCAAAGCGGTCTATTACGCTGCGCATGACCTCGTTATCGCACAGCAGTTCCACCGTACACAGATCGTCCGGGTACATTCCGAATATTTTCCGCACATACTCAGCCGGGTCGAAGTCCGGCATACGAACAGCCGCCTGGTCGGATGATTCCACAGCTGCCATTCGATCCACTCGGAACTGTGCCAGTTTTCCGTGCTTCTCCGACCAGCCCACGGCATAATAGCAATCTCGGCTCCAGATAAGGGCATACGGGCTGAACTGATAGCGGTAGCCGTTATGCTTGAGTATCTTTTCTTTCTGCGGGGTGTATTCGTAATACTGAAAGGTGATCTGCCGTTTTTCCTGAAT
>ENA-USUG01000690-USUG01000690.1-human-gut-metagenome-genome-assembly--contig:-NODE-690-length-58085-cov-13.424476_pt1 | contig 58085 bp, 54 predicted proteins | sample MGYA00250059_ERZ773394 | MGnify/ENA primary metagenome ERZ773394 (study PRJEB29103, sample SAMN06111957) | human gut metagenome | biome: human gut; feature: ankylosing spondylitis patient; material... | reverse complement strand
AAGAATAAATATGCCGAAGCTGAAGCGGTGAAGTTTCACGAGCTGTCGCCCAATCGCGCTGTTCCTTTCTGCCAACATTATGGCGTATGCGGTGGCTGCAAGTGGCAAGTGCTCCCCTATTTAGAGCAGATCAGATATAAGCAAAAGCAAGTGGAAGATAATTTGAGACGTATTGGAAAGATCGAACTTCCCGAGATTTCTCCGATTCTCGGTTCTGACAAAACGGAGTTTTACAGAAACAAACTGGAATTCACCTTTTCAAATAAGCGCTGGTTGACAAACGAGGAAGTTCGTCAGGACGTGAAATACGATCAGATGAATGCGGTAGGTTTCCACATTCCGGGAGCGTTCGACAAAGTACTGGCTATTGAGAAATGCTGGTTGCAGGATGATATATCCAACCGCATCCGGAACGCAGTACGTGACTACGCTTACGAACACGATTATTCTTTCATCAATCTGCGCACACAGGAAGGTATGCTGCGGAATATGATTATACGCACATCTTCCACAGGGGAACTGATGGTAATCGTCATTTGCAAGATTACAGAAGATCACGAAATGGAACTGTTCAAGCAATTACTCCAATTCGTAGCGGACTCTTTCCCCGAAATCACTTCGCTTCTATACATTATTAATAATAAGTGCAACGATACCATCAACGATTTGGACGTTCACGTATTTAAAGGGAAAGACCACATCTTTGAAGAGATGGAAGGCCTGCGTTTCAAGGTCGGCCCGAAATCATTCTATCAGACTAACTCGGAACAGGCTTATAATTTATATAAGATAGCCCGTAACTTTGCCGGATTAACAGGAAACGAACTGGTATATGACCTTTATACAGGAACAGGAACAATTGCCAATTTCGTTTCACGCCAAGCCCGTCAGGTGATCGGTATCGAATACGTGCCGGAAGCTATTGAAGACGCAAAGGTGAATGCAGAGATCAATGATATCAAGAACGCAATTTTTTATGCCGGTGATATGAAAGATATGCTGACGCAGGATTTCATCAATCAGCATGGACGCCCCGACGTAATCATCACAGACCCTCCCCGTGCCGGTATGCACCAGGATGTGATTGATGTCATTTTGTTTGCGGAACCGAAACGAATTGTATATGTTAGTTGTAATCCTGCTACTCAAGCGCGGGATCTGCAATTACTGGATGAAAAGTATAAGGTGAAGGCTGTTCAACCCGTAGATATGTTCCCTCACACTCACCACGTAGAAAATGTGGTGTTGCTGGAACTTCGATAAAGAGTTCACCACAGATTAGCACAGATTATAATAATCAGTAATAAAAATCTGTGTTAATCTGTGTAATCTGTGGTGAAAAATAAATTCTCAAAAGAAAAAAGAAATGAAAAAAAGACCTAGAAGAACTCCTGCTGAAAAAGCACGTGCTCAATATACCAATTATGCAGTCAAAGAGCCCATGGAATTAATGGAGTTCCTGGCTGCCAAGATGCCGGATGCAAGTCGCACGAAATTAAAATCGTTGTTAAGCAAGCGGGTCGTGTTTGTTGATAATGTGATAACCACGCAATTCAACTTTCCCCTTGAAGCAGGCATGAAAGTGAAAATTAGCAAGCAAAAGGGAAAGAAAGAATTTAATAACAGATTGCTGAAGATTGTATATGAAGACGCCTATATCATTGTCGTCGAAAAGATGCAAGGACTTCTATCCGTCAATACGGAGCGTCAGAAAGAGCGCACTGCCTACACGATACTGAATGAATATGTGCAACGCTCCGGACGTCAATTCCGTGTGTTTATCGTTCACCGCTTAGATAGAGATACTTCCGGTCTGATGATGTTTGCCAAAGACGAAAAAACACAGCGGACGCTACGCGACAACTGGCATGAGATAGTGACCGACCGCCGATATGTAGCTGTAGTGGAAGGTAGTATGGAAAAAGATTATGATACAGTCGTTTCCTGGCTGACTGATAAAACGCTTTACGTAAGTTCCAGTGAATACGATGACGGTGGATCAAAATCTATTACCCACTATAAGACAATCAAACGCGCTAACGGATATTCTCTGTTGGAACTCGATTTGGAAACTGGCCGAAAGAATCAGATTCGTGTACACATGCAGGATTTAGGCCATCCTATTATCGGCGACGGAAGATATGGAAGAGAAGATTCTCCCAACCCTATCGGACGATTGGCACTCCATGCCTTCAAACTTTGTTTCTATCATCCGGTAACGGGAGATTTAATGGAGTTCGAGACGCCTTATCCGGCGGAATTTAAGAAGTTGTTTCTAAAAAAATAAAACAATATGCTCAAAATAGAAAAGGAGTTATATCGATTGATATAACTCCTTTTCTATTTAAATTATAATTTATTCTATTGCATCTGCAACTCAATATAATCAATATATTCTCCATCAAGATACAAATCACCTTGCAAATAACGACCTCTAACACGAACACCTCTAATCTCACGTAAAGCAAAATCATAACCATAATCAAGATACAATGTTCCATAATCCACCCACCAACGGAATGGCAAATCACCGGCGGGCCTACCATCGTAGTCAAAGACTTGGTAATCTATTCCCAAACCATTGTTATCCAAACGAATACCACTTTCTATCGGATTATTGTCAGAACCAAACCATAAATCACCAACCCAAGTACGCCCCATCAAATCGTCATAAATATCTTCATCGTCTTCACACGAAGTAAAGCCAACCAATAAAGTCAGCATCATCAAGATACCCGCATATTTCTTTATCATTTCCATAATTCTCTAGTTTATTGCGTTTATTAATACAAAATTAGCGTTTTTTATTTACTATACATCACAAGCCACAAGTTTTTTGTACCTTTGCGAAGATAATATTAAAATTTCCGCATGAAACTTCTTTGGCTTGATTTAAATAGTTCGTACGCTCATTCTTCGTTGGCATTACCTGCCTTACATGCCCAAATAGCAAATAATACAGACATTGAATGGTGTACGGTTTCCGCCACGATCAATGAAAACACCGGCAGTGTCGTCAATCAAATCTACCGCCATCAACCGGATATCATTGCAGCTACCAATTGGCTATTCAATCATGAGCAACTCCTGCACATTGTTTCACGCGCAAAAGCATTACTACCTCACTGCTGTGTTATACTCGGAGGTCCCGAGTTTTTAGGAGATAATGAAGCTTTCTTATATAAGAACAAATTTGTAAGCGGAGTGTTTCGCGGAGAAGGCGAAGAAGTATTTCCATTATGGTTAAAAGTGTGGAATCAGCCAAGAAAGGAATGGAAATCAATCACAGGACTTTGTTACCTGAATGAATCAGGAGAATATCAGGACAACGGACTTGCCCGTGTCATGAACTTTTCTGAATTGGTTCCTCCCGAAAAAAGCCGTTTCTTCAATTGGAGCAAACCATTTGTACAGTTAGAAACTACCCGGGGATGTTTTAACACCTGTGCTTTTTGTGTCAGCGGAGGTGAAAAGCCGGTTCGTACCTTATCTCTCGAAGCAATCAAAGAACGTCTCGACGTGATACACGAACACGGAATCAAAAACGTGCGAGTACTGGATCGTACTTTCAATTACAATAATAAACGGGCAAAAGAGCTATTAAATTTATTCCGTGAATACCCGGACATCTGTTTCCATCTGGAAATTCATCCGGCACTACTTTCCGATGAACTCAAACAGGAATTAACCACTCTGCCTAAAGGTCTGCTGCACCTGGAAGCCGGTATCCAAAGCCTTCGGGAAAATGTGCTTGAACAAAGTCGAAGAATAGGAAAACTCTCCGATGCTTTGGCCGGACTCCACTATCTATGTTCACTTGAAAACATGGAAACTCATGCCGACTTGATAGCCGGACTCCCACTCTACCATCTATCAGAGATTTTCGACGACGTCCGTACCTTAACCGAGTATGGCGCAGGAGAAATCCAACTGGAATCTCTGAAATTACTTCCGGGCACCGAAATGCGAAGAAGAGCGGATGAATTAGGTATACAGTATTCTCCACTTCCTCCATACGAAGTACTTCAAACCCGTGAAATCACGGTAGATGAGTTACAAACAGCCCATTATCTGTCACGCCTGTTAGACGGTTTCTATAACACTCCTACCTGGCGAAATATCACCCGTATACTAATTTTGGAGAACCCCCATTTCATACATGACCTACTCGACCATCTGGTCCGGACAGATGTCATCGACACTCCTCTTAGCTTGGAAAGAAGAGGATTAATCCTTTATGATTTCTGCAAGAATCATTATCCCGACTACCTGACACAAGTCAGTATTGCATGGATAGAAGCAGGTATGTCATTAAAAAAAGCTCCGGCAGAAAAAGTAAGAACCAAAAGACAGTTACCTCCTGAAAGTTGGGAAGTAGTATACGGTGCATACCGTGAAAATCTACGACTATGTTTCCTCCCTGTCGATGAAGAAGGACATGGCTACTGGTTTGGCTTTGAATCGGAAATTCAGAAGATACAACCGGTTTTCAAAGCTAGAAAATTATCATAAACAAAAGAAAAGTATTCCCATATTATGTGAAATAATTACTATTCACTAATCGTTCAAAGCAGCATATCCTGTTTTTCACCGTCCATACAATAAACTTTACTAGCACAGTGTATGGACATTCGGAAATATCAATTGAATATTCTTTGTTTATTATTGTTCCCCTTATCCGCAACAGGGCAAGAATGGAGCAAACAGGACTCATTGAGACTTCAGCAAATGTTGGAATCCGATCAGGAAATCAAGAAAAACAGAAAGCTTATCGAAAAAATAGAGCAAAAAATGTACTCTCGAAAACCATTTGTAGATTTTGATCCCACACTACCCACTTTAAAATCTTCCACAATCTTTTCGAAACCTTCTATTCACACATACAAGATGTTCCAAAAGCTAGGTTCCACCTTTTTACCCACTTATTCCTGGTTAAGAATAAACAAGAACCTTATCCTGCATAGTAAAAGCGACTTTGCAGAAAATTCCAATCATTTCCATATCCAAAGCCAAATGGAATATAAATTATCCTCCAGATGGTCTCTCGACATATATGGTTCACAAAACCTCGATACCCGAAGATACCGAGGGCTCCCCTCCGAAGTGGAACCAACCAAATTAGGAAGTAATGTCGTTTTCAAAATAAATAAAAACTGGAAAATCAAAACAGGGATGCAATACCAATATAATGCTATACGAAAAAGATGGGAATGGATACCTCAAGTTAGCGTTTCATACGAATGGTAAATCCTATTGATAATTGAGGATCGAAAAGTTTTAGAAAGCAAGAAAGCATATTTTCCATTTATTCTCGTACCTTTGTCATACGATTAAATATGCTATCATAATGAAGAACTTTATCAAGGGATTCCGGTTTACCCCCTCTAATTATCCGGCAGAAGTAGAAGCAAAAATACAGAAATACAGAAAACAAGGTTACAAACTTCCACCGCGTAAAGTACTCCGTACCCCCGAACAACTGGAAGGTATCCGGGAAAGTGCCAAAATCAATACTGCACTGTTAGACTATATTTCAGAAAATATTCGCGAAGGAATGTCTACTGAAGAGATTGATGTATTGGTATATGATTTCACCACCAGCCACGGTGCTATCCCTGCCCCACTCAACTACGAAGGATTTCCTAAAAGTGTATGCACAAGCATTAACGACGTGGTTTGTCACGGTATTCCCAACAAAAATGAGATTCTAAAAAGCGGAGACATTATCAATGTGGACGTTTCTACCATTTATAAAGGATATTTCTCCGATGCATCCCGTATGTTTATGATTGGCGATGTCAATCCTGACATGCAAAGATTAGTACAGGTCACCAAAGAGTGTATGGAAATAGGTATTGCCGCCGCACAACCCTGGAAACAACTGGGTGATGTAGGCGCCGCCATCCAGGAACATGCAGAAAAGAACGGTTTCAGCGTGGTTCGTGATCTCTGCGGACATGGCGTAGGGATGCAATTCCATGAGGAACCGGACGTAGAGCATTTCGGCCGACGGGGTACGGGCATGATGATCGTACCGGGAATGACCTTTACCATCGAACCCATGATTAACATGGGAACCTACGAAGTCTTTATAGATGATGCCGACGGATGGACTGTCTGCACCGACGACGGACTACCTTCCGCCCAATGGGAAAACATGATTCTGATTACTGAAACCGGAAACGAAATTCTTACTTATTAATGGAATTAATTTTACTTATCGTTGTTGCCGCATTAGTGATAGTCTTACTAATACTGTCACTTACAAAAGGTAATAATCAAACGCAAGCGGAACAACTGCAAACAGCTTTGCGTCAACAAATGCAGGAGAATCGCGAAGAACTGAATCGCAGCATCCGGGAACTCCGCCTGGAGATGACTCAAACGCTGAATCAGAATATGCAGCAATTGCAAGACGTATTGCACAAAAATATGTTGACTAACGGAGAGCTGCAGCGTCAGAAATTCGATATGATGGCCCGTCAACAGGAATCATTGATTAAATCGACCGAAAAGAGGTTGGATGACATGAGGACAATGGTGGAAGAAAAATTGCAAAAGACATTGAACGAACGCATTGGCCAATCATTTGAAATTGTCCGCTCACAACTTGAGAATGTGCAGAAAGGACTAGGCGAAATGAAATCTCTGGCTCAAGACGTAGGCGGATTAAAGAAGGTGTTGAGCAATGTAAAAATGCGTGGCACATTCGGTGAAGTTCAGTTAGGAGCATTATTAGAGCAGATGATGAGTCCGGAACAATACGACGCTAATGTGAAAACCAAGAAAAGCGGAACCGAATTCGTTGAATTCGCAATCAAACTTCCGGGAAAGGATGATGCGAACAGCACCGTCTATCTGCCTATCGACGCTAAATTTCCCAAAGATGTATACGAACAATATTATGATGCTTTTGAAGCAGGAGATACTGCATTGATAGAATCGTCCGGCAAGCAATTGGAAACAACCATCAAAAAAATGGCGAAAGACATTCACGACAAATATGTAGATCCTCCTTTTACCACAGACTTCGCCATTATGTTTCTGCCTTTTGAAAGCATTTATGCCGAAGTAATCCGAAGAACAAGCCTGGTAGAAACTCTGCAAAAAGATTACAAAATAGTTGTCACAGGACCTACTACACTAGGGGCTATTCTAAATAGCCTGCAAATGGGATTCCGCACGTTAGCTATTCAAAAGCGAACGGGAGAGGTTTGGACGGTATTAGGAGCTGTAAAAACAGAATTCAGCAAATTCGGAGGACTACTCGAAAAAGTACAGAAAAACCTTCAAAATGCCGGCGACCAACTAGAAGAAGTAATGGGTAAGCGGACTCGCGCTATCGAACGAAAACTCCGCCAAGTTGAACAATTGCCACATGAAGAAAGCATGAAAATTCTTCCGATAGATGATGGAGACGATGAATCGACAGATTAAAGCGAAATCCGAAGTACGACATATCCCAGTAAGCCGGAAAGTACGGTTCCGGTCAATACACCAAATTTGGCCTGATTCAATAATACAGGATAGTCTACCCCAAAAGAAAGATTAGCGATAAAGAGTGATACAGTAAAGCCAATACCTCCCAACAATGCAACTCCGGAAAGATTCTTCCAGGTCATCCCTAAAGGCATGGGAGTCAATCTTATTTTTATAGCCAGCCAGGTAAAGAAATATATTCCAATAAATTTTCCCAGTAACAGACCGGCAGCAACAGCAATACTGACAGCTCCCACTAATTCGCCTCCCCCACTAAACACAACGCCAGCATTGACAAATGCAAAAAGAGGAAGAATCAAATAATTGACTGTTCCATGCAAATTATCTTCTAATGACTGCAACGGACTAATTACACGGTCGGAAGCCGATTCGACCTCTTTCAACTTGGCTATTTGCTCATTAGTCAGCACAATGCTTTCAGATTGCATTGCCGGAAAACCGGCAATGGTATGACGAATTTTTTCGATGTACTTCCCTACATTCAGACGAGGTTTAGCGGGAATAACAAAAGCAAGAATAACTCCCGAAATAGTGCTATGAATACCGGATTGCAAAAATAAATACCAGATAATCACCCCAATCACCAAGAAGAATACCTTATTTGTCGTTCCATACTTTCCTATAAAATAAAGTAAAATATAAAAGAGTATAGCTACCAAAAGATAGCCATAGGCAACATGTGAACTATAAAAAAGAGCGATCACCAAAATTCCCCCGATATCATCGACTACCGCAAAAGCAGTCAAAAAAATCTTCAAACTCAACGGCACACGGCTGCCTAATAAGCTCAACACCCCCAATGAAAAAGCAATATCCGTAGCCATAGGAATGGCGAGTCCATGTCCGCCTTCACTACCCGGAACACAAATAAGCGAATAGATCATCACAGGCAACAACATCCCACCACAAGCGGCAATGAAAGGCAACGCCGCCTTACGGAAAGAGGAAAGCTCACCTACCAATAACTCACGTTTGATTTCCAGTCCAACCAATAAAAAGAAAATCGTCATCAAACCATCATTGATAAACTCAATCATTCGCAGATTTTCCCCACCATGCGAAAGCAAATTAAAATTTCCTATCTGTAAATGAAGTTCATGCGACAAAAATTCCTGATATACCGGAGCCACAGAAGAGTTCGCAATAATGGCTGCCGAGATAGCAGCCAGGAATAAAAGAATACTCGCCGTGATATTCATAGACGAGAAGTTCCGCATAGTCCGCAAAATAGTCATAACGAAATGTTTTTATAATATTAGTTTTGCAATATACAGAATTTTCTAATTAGTATAACTCCTTAAAGCAAGATTTTTGACCCAAAGTACAAAAATTCCTGTCAAAATCAGATTCAGTACCAAGGTAAGAACAGAAATTACCAACGCCGGACCACCCAAGTTATAGCCCAATGCAATGAAAATGATTCCGGCTCCTACCTCACCACGGGTAAACATACCGATAGAAAGAGCCAGTCGCTCGCTTAATTTCCGGTCACGGTAAAAGAACATCGGGCAAAGCTTTCCTATATTCGACAATAAAGAGACAATCACTACATGAAACATAATCATCCCCCACGACATCATCTCCTGCGAACCGGTGACGGAATAAGCACCTGCATGAGTCTCCGCAAAGTTCACTCCAATAAAATGCGGCATACTCATCCCCACCAGGAACATGAAGAAAAATGAAATTCCGGTAGAAACCTTTCGTTCCACGGGCGTATCATGTTCCTTATGTTTCATAATCATACCCAGCACAAATGCAGGCAGCAGGACTTCAATATGAATACTTCCCTCCTCCCCATACAATTCCTTACTACCGAGATAAAGAATTTGAGTAGCCAAAAATATGATTATTGAATAAAAGAGGATAGCCTTCCAATCCTGACGCCAATCGTATTTATTCAGCCTTTGCCAGCCGATCGATAATAACAGGAACACAATCACCACCACAATAATCAACTGCCAGCGCAGTCCGATCATCATAATCTGAAGAGGAATCATCAAAAGAATCGTATCCAAATCATCGAAAATAGCCAACACCTGTATCTTCTTATAAATCCAACTGGACTTTAGCCCGATAGCCGCCAACATCGTAAACAAAATACCGGCTGATGTCGGTGCGGCAAAACGGCTCAACAGCAAATTCTCCTTCCAGGCTTCCCAACTGTTCCAAAAATCGGGTGGAAGCAATACAAACACATAATAAATGGCAATCATAAACCACGGCAAAGCAGCCGTAGCCATGGCAATAAAATAATCCTGGGCGTAACTTTTCCACCGTGTCTTATCAAGAACAAATTCACGGCCTACATTAATCATTATAAAACTAAGGCATACATAGAGCAATACATTCGATATGGATTTAACAGCTCCATAGCCATCCCCTGCCATCATCGGCAGGAATTGCGAAACGACGAGCCCCAGCATCAGGAAGCCCGAAAAAGACAGAACTTTTCTCATATTTATAGTTGTTTGTTCCTAAAAAGTGATTGCCAAGGAAAGCTCTGCAGACAGAAGGCAATCACCTGGTGTATTAAAAACTAACCGCAAGTCAATTTGTTCAGAACAGATCTCTGAAAAATTGCTTGCGGCAGTATTTTTAATCCAGCTTCAGTACGGCGAGGAAGGCTTTTTGCGGCACTTCCACGTTACCGATTTGTTTCATTCGTTTTTTACCTTTTTTCTGCTTTTCAAGCAGTTTACGTTTACGGCTCACGTCGCCACCATAACACTTCGCGGTCACATCCTTACGAACCGCCTTAATGGTTTCGCGAGAAATAATCTTCGCTCCGATAGCTGCCTGAATGGCAATATCAAACTGTTGGCGCGGAATAAGTTCCTTCAACTTCTCACACATCCGGCGTCCCATATCGTAAGCATTGTCAATATGCGTCAAAGTGGAAAGCGCATCCACAGGCTCACCGTTCAAGAGGATATCCAACTTCACCAGTTTAGAAGTACGGAAACCATTCGGATGATAATCAAACGAAGCATACCCTTTGGAAATACTCTTCAACTTATCATAAAAGTCAATCACAATTTCTCCCAAAGGCATATTATAATAGATTTCCACCCGGTTACCGGAGATATATTCCTGTTTGATCAATTCACCACGTTTACCCAGACAAAGCGTCATGATAGGACCGATATAATCGGTAGTAGTAATAATAGATGCTTTGATATACGGCTCTTCGATATGGTCAATCATAGTCGGGTCGGGCATACCACCGGGGTTGTGCACTTCCTTCATATTACCTTGTTTATCATATATATGGTAAGAAACGTTCGGCACCGTAGTAATCACATTCATATCAAACTCACGGTCCAAGCGCTCCTGCACAATCTCCATGTGGAGCAATCCGAGGAAACCACAACGGAAGCCAAAACCCAAAGCCAACGAAGATTCCGGCTGGAAAGTCAAAGACGCGTCATTCAACTGCAACTTCTCCAAAGACGCACGGAGATCTTCAAAATCCTCCGCTTCAATCGGATAAACTCCGGCAAATACCATCGGCTTCACTTCCTCAAAACCGGCAATAGCCTTTTCACACGGACGGGCAATATGCGTAATGGTATCTCCCACTTTCACCTCTTTGGAAGTCTTGATACCGGAAATAATATATCCTACATCTCCCGTACGAAGTTCGTTACGAGGCACCATATCCATTTTCAACACCCCTACTTCATCGGCATCATACTCTTTTCCCGTATTGAAGAACTTCACCTTGTCTCCCTTGCGAATCATACCGTTTTCGATCTTGAAATAGGCTATAATTCCGCGGAAAGAATTAAATACAGAGTCGAAAATCAAAGCCTGCAACGGAGCCTCTTCATCTCCTTCCGGATGAGGGATCCGCTCAATCACAGCCGCCAGTATCTCTTCCACTCCCATCCCCGTTTTGCCGGACGCACGGATTACTTCCTCCCGTTTGCAGCCCAACAATTCAACGATCTCATCTTCCACTTCTTCGGGATTGGCACTCGCCATGTCACATTTATTAATCACCGGAATAATCTCAAGGTCATGCTCAATGGCCATATACAGATTTGAAATCGTCTGCGCCTGCACTCCCTGGGAGGCATCGACAATCAGCAACGCACCTTCACACGCAGCAATAGAACGCGATACCTCATACGAAAAGTCCACATGTCCCGGGGTGTCAATCAAGTTAAGGATATACTTTTCACCCTGATAAGTATATTCCATCTGGATAGCATGGCTCTTGATAGTGATCCCTCTTTCCTTCTCCAGATCCATATTATCAAGCATCTGCCCGGAAGTCACCTGAATGGTATGTGTAAACTCCAACAAACGGTCAGCCAAAGTCGACTTACCGTGGTCAATATGAGCAATAATGCAAAAGTTGCGTATATTCTTCATTCTGAATTCTTATTATTTTATCTTTTTGGTGTGCAAAGATACGTAAATGGCGGAATAAAAAAAAATGCGTTGATAACATTATGATTATGTACCAACGCATTTTTTTATTGCTTAAGTGAGTTACTCGCTTAGATCAATTTGATGAAGAGTTCACCTTCAACTTCTTCCACAGAGACTTTGTCTTCTCTCAATAACCAGCCAAGGCCGAGGAACAGATCTTTGTCAACCAATTTAGTTGCTTTTTTAAGCTGCTTGGCAGTCATTCCTTCTGTTTCGTTCAGTGCATTCCAGATAGTACCTGCAATTACACCAGCTTTTTCTTTCAACATTTGCTTTGCAATTTTAGTTAGACATGCTTAAAATCTTTCCAGCCAAAAGACTTTCAGATTTTATTTCGGAGGCAAAGATAGTTATTTTTATGTTATATAACACTTTATTGAGCACTTTTTTACCGTTTTTGTAATAAAAAAGCATTTTAGGAGCTCATTTTGGATGCTTTTCGAGATATTCAGACCAAATTCTTGCCGCTTCTTCAACCATTTTTGCACAGGGACGCTTGCTATAATATTGAGCAGTACGCTCTTCCGGAATAGTGGAGACCGGCTCTTTTTTCTTTAATCCCAACAATTCGCCACAAATCAGCGAGCCGTTACGCTTCTTAAATTCAGCCGCCAGTTCTTGCACTACCGCATAATTGGCAGCTTTTCCTTCCCGGTCAGTTGCTTCCGTAGCACCGGTTTCCAAGCCTGCCACCAGAAACATGCCGCAGGCAGCTCCACACGTTTCACGCATCCGTCCGATGCCCCCGCCAAAAGAAGCACTCATACGCAATGCCTGTTCCTGTGTAAATCCATACATGTCCGCAAAAGCCGCTACCACCGATTGTGAGCAGTTATATCCACTCTTAAAAAGCTCCACTGCTTTCTGTATTCTATCTTCCATAAACTATTTTGCATTTTTATTTTGTGCAAAAGTATAAAAAAGTATCTTTGTATCAGATAGGGCGTAAAGATTAAAATCAAAAAAAAGAAAATATGAACAAAACTATTTCATATAAAGAATCGACAGCCATTGCCATCCAAGCTATGATGAGCGCAGCCAGAAAGGATGAATATGCCGATAGGAAAAGAAAAAGTAATTTCCCTCAAAACAGAAAGAAACGTGATGTCACTCTCAAGGACATACGTGAATGGAACAAAAGAAGGAATTATAAAGAAGACACAGGAATCACAATCAACGCGATGATGGAATCAGCCGTCAAAGATCCGTATGTGGATCTGAATCCACCATCCAAATTTTAAAAAGCTAAAATATATATGGCTACAACATTTGACATCCAACTACCTCATTATTCGCGCGGATTTCATCTAATCACGCGCGATATTGTCTCACAGCTACCCCCACTTCCTGAAAGCGGTCTGCTGGTAGTCTTTATCAAACACACTTCTGCCGGACTGACTATCAACGAAAATGCAGACCCGGACGTACGGCATGACTTTCAGACGTTTTTTAATAAACTTGTTCCCGACGGTGCTCCCTACTTCATCCATACCCTTGAAGGCCCTGACGATATGAGTGCCCATATAAAAGCCTCCCTGATAGGAAGCTCGGTCACCATCCCCATCAAAAACCACCGTTTGAACTTAGGTACATGGCAAGGCGTCTACCTCGGCGAGTTTCGCGACGGAGGAGACACCCGTAAATTGAGTATTACCATTCTATAATATTTCCAGAGCCATCGGACAATGGTCGGAATGTACGGCCTCATTCAAGATATACGCCCGTTTCAACAGCGGGCGTACCGGCTCACTGACCATACAATAATCAATTCTCCAGCCTTTATTCTTGGCACGCGAATTAAAACGATAGCTCCACCAGGTATATTCCTGTTTCTCCGGACAAAGCGTACGGAAAGAGTCCACATATCCCGCAGACAGGAAACGCGTCATCCATTCCCGTTCTTCAGGAAGGAAACCGCTGTTGGTCGCGTTCCGGACAGGGTCATGAATATCAATCGGCTCGTGACAGATATTATAATCGCCGCAAAGAATCAAGTTGGGACGAGACTTCTGCAACTCCATCACATATTTCTGGAAATCTTCCAACCACACCATTTTAAAGGCCTGGCGTTCATCCCCGCTCGTTCCCGAAGGATGGTAAACGCTGACTACCGACAAGTCTCCGAAGTCCGCACGGATGAAACGTCCTTCATTATCGTATGCTTCCATTCCCATCCCATATTCCACATGGTCCGGTTCCCGCTTGGTAAGTATGGCCACTCCACTGTATCCCTTCTTCTGCGCCGAGTACAAATAAGACTTGTAGCCCAATGCTTCAAACACTTCTCCCGGATATTGGTCCGGTTGCAGTTTCGTCTCTTGCAGACAAAGAATATCAGGATTCTCCTGTGCCAGCCATTCCGGTAACCCTTTAGAGACGGCAGCACGTAGTCCGTTCACGTTATAAGTAATAATTTTCATCATTCTATATTTATAAGTTCATGTTCATTTTATGAAAACAAAAGCATAATGTTCAGTACCGAAACGATAATAGCAATCGAGTACAACACGAACGTACTCCAACGACTATTGACATAATCGCCCATCACCTTTCGGGAAGACGTCAGTCCCACCTGTAAGAACACGGTGAAAGGCAATTGAATACTAAGTACCATCTGCGAAATAATCAATCCTTTAAACGGATCTCCAATAAAGAAAATCAGCAATAAGGCAATTCCCAAAGACAAGAGAACTCCCACCTGCGAGTGACTGTCCTTGATATGATAAGACTCGCCGAAAATACCTGCAAAAATAGAACCTGCCGCCATTCCGCTCGTAATAGTTGACGAAATGCCCGCCATCAGCAATGCCAATGCAAATACGATTGCCGCATTACTTCCCAATAAAGGTTCGAGCAAAGACTTAGCCTGTTGCAGTTCCTCTACCTGAATACCGCTCTTAAAGAAAGTGGCGGCCGCCAGCAGAATCATGGCACTGTTAATCGCCCAACCGACAATCATTGAGAAAAGAGTGTCAAACAACTCATATTTCAATACCTTCTTAATAGAAGCATCATCCTTCTTATTGTACTCGTGACTCTGTATCACCTCCGAATGAAGGAACAGATTATGAGGCATCACTACCGCTCCCAACACACTCATGATAATCAGCATACTACCTTTCGGGAAAGAAGGAGTCACCCACCCCGCCGTTGCAGCCGGCCAGTCTATTTCCACCAGAAACAATTCATAAATAAATGAAAGCCCGATAACAGAAACGAACGCAATGATGGAACGTTCTATCTTTTTATACGAATTAGTGAAAAGCATGATGGAGACAAAAAGCGTAGTCAATACAGCTCCCCATATAATAGGAATATCCAATAACATTTCCAACGCGATGGCACCTCCCAGAATTTCCGCCAGGGAAGTAGAGATCGACGCCAGTACTGCTGTGCCAAGAATAGGTCGTGACACCCATTTAGGGGTGTACTTAGTGGCCGCCTCCGAAAGGCAAAGTCCGGTAACGATTCCCAAGTGAGCAACGTTGTGCTGAAGGACAATCAGCATGATAGTAGACAAGGTAACCACCCAAAGCAAGGAATAGCCGAATTCGGAACCGGCGGCGAAATTAGAAGCCCAGTTTCCCGGATCAATAAATCCTACAGTAACCAGTAGCCCCGGACCAATATATTTAAAAACATCCAGTCCACCCAGATAGCGTTTATGATCTTTGCGTCTTAAGTCTTGAAAAATATTCTTCATTTTTGCATAATAGTTTATCCAGTACAAATATACTTATAAATAACGAGTGAGAATCAATTTTAGTTCAAAATACCGACCAATAAGTAGATGACCTATGGACACAGATGATACACTAATTATGAGGACATTATTATAAAAGGGTTGAGTAAGGACTACTCGAGAAAAGGAAATAAGGACTTTCTGCTAAAAAAAAATGACCTCCGACAAACCAATTGCCAGAGGCCACAAATCAATATATAATTTACATAAATGAAAAATCAATCAATATCCCATCTCATGCAATGCACGACATAATTGATCGGGACATGAAGTCGGTCTGCCACCACAACGCACTCCTTCAAGTTTTGTAATCACATCCGCTACCTTCATCCCTCTCACAAGGCGGGAAAGACCTTGAAGGTTACCATTACATCCTCCCCAGAAAGCAACTTCCTTCACCACTCCATCTTCCACATTCAGTTCGATATTCGTGCTGCAAGTTCCCTGGGTCTTATAAACATATTCCATAACCTGTCTTACTCCTCTTCCCCTTCTTCCGGTTGCATGTTGGTATAGACAGTCTGCACGTCATCAAATTCTTCCAGACGTTCGATCATCTTATCCAATGTTTCGCGTTGTTCCGGAGTAACCTCTTTCAAGTCGTTCGGGATATAAGTGAAGTCTCCACCGACATCTTCAAACCCACATTCTTCCAAATGCTTCTGAATAGCGGCGTAGCTCTTAGGATTACCATAGATAGTAATTGTTCCCTCTTCATCATCTTCTTCATATTCATCTTCCACGTCATAGTCGATCAGATCGAGAATCAGTTCTTCCATATCCAATCCGTCTTTCTTCTTGAAAGTGAACACACATTTGTGGTCGAAAAGGAACGCAAGAGAACCCATTGTACCCAGATTGCCACCGAACTTATTGAATACCGAACGAACATCAGCCACTGTACGAGTCGTGTTGTCTGTCAATGTGTCTACAAACACAGCAATACCGTGAGGGCCGTATCCTTCATAAGTCATGCTCTTGTAGTCGCTCTGGTCTTTACCCAACGCGTTTTTAATAGCACGTTCAATGTTATCCTTCGGCATGTTTTCACGCTTACAAGTAGCGATCACCGAACGCAGCGTCGGGTTGTTTTCTGGTTCCGGACCGCCTGCCTTTACAGCGATAGCGATTTGTTTACCCAGTCTTGTAAAAGTTTTAGCCATGTGGCCCCATCTTTTCAGTTTAGCGGCCTTTCTATATTCAAATGCTCTTCCCATTGGTTTATATTTTTAGATTGAAATTTTAAGTTTATCTAAGTTTGGCACCCAGCTTATCTTCCAAGTTCTTCACCAGTTTCGACATGATCTTATCAATCATCTTATCATTCAAAGTCTGGTTTTCATCCTGAAGCAGGAAGCTCACCGCATACGACTTCTTACCCGCTTCGAGGTTCTTACCTTCATATACATCGAAGAGTTCCACTTCTTTCAACAGCTTCTTCTCTGTTTCGTATGCAATCTTTTCGATTTCGGCAAATTGTATATTCTTATCAAGCAACAATGCCAAGTCGCGTTTCACAGCAGGGAATTTGGATATTTCCTTGTAGCTGATCTTCACAGAACGGATGGCTTTCATCAATTCCTTCCAGTTCAAGTCGGCGTAATATACTTCATTGTCGATATCAAATGCTTTCAACAGCTTCTTAGTTACAATACCGAAAGAAGCAAGACGTTTTCCGCCCTTCGTGTTGACAGAGAGTGCGGCAGCAAAAACATCGTCTGTCAGATTACCTACAACCAGATTGTGCAAATCCAGTCCCAGACGCTTTAATATATTTTCTACGTACGCTTTCAATTCATACACCGAACTATTTTCATCCGCATGCGCCCATGAATTGGAAACCTTCTTACCGGTTACCCACAAGCCCAGGTGATAATCTTCCGAATAAGGAGCCAGTACCTTCTCTTCGTTCTTCTTGTCAGCATTGAAATAATAACAGTTACCGAATTCGAAGAATTTCAAATCAGCGTTCTTACGATTGGCGTTATGAGCAATGCTTTCCAGTCCGCCGAACAGCAAGGTCTGACGCATAGCATTCAGATCAGCACTCAACGGATTGAGCAACATCACCAGGTGATTGGACGGATAAGCCTCCAACCCATCATAATAAGCAGCACGAGTCAGTGAGTTGTTCAGAATTTCATTGAATCCACAACCCACCAGTTGTTCTGCAATCAGATTCTGCAATTTATTCGACTTGTCGTGCTCACCCTTTGTAGTCAGACTGGAGTTCAACGTAGTCGGAATTTCCACATTATTATATCCATAGATACGAAGAATATCTTCAATCACATCGCAATCACGCTGCACGTCTACACGATAAGGAGGAACAGCCAATGTCAGTCCTTCTGCCGTTTCATTGGTAATCTTCATTTCCAGGCTGGTCACAATGCTCTTGATTGTCTCTACCGGAATCACTTTACCTACCAAAGAATGTACTTTTTCGTAAGCAAGATCGACGATAAAATCCTGTGCAGGAGTAGTGAATACATCTTTTATTTCAGAAGAAATCGTACCGCCAGCCAGTTCTTTCACCATCAAAGCAGCCAGTTTCAAGCAATAAATCACGCCATTCGGATCGATACCACGTTCGAAACGGAAAGAAGCATCCGTATTCAAGCCATGACGACGAGCCGTCTTACGCACCCATGTAGGATGGAAATAAGCACTTTCGATGAATACGTCTGTCGTAGCTTCCGTAGAACCGGAGTCCAGTCCGCCGAATACGCCGGCAATACACATGGCCTCTTCCTTGTTGCAAATCATCAGGTCGCGTTCGTTCAACTTACGCTCCACTTCATCCAACGTAACGAACGGAGTACCTTCGGGCATTGTTTTCACAATCACTTCATTGCCTTTAATCTTTCCGGCATCGAAGCAATGCAACGGCTGACCGAAAGCATGAACGATATAGTTCGTAATATCCACTACATTATTAATAGGGCGCACACCGATCAGGCGCAATTTGTTTTGCAGCCATTCCGGACTCTCCTTCACCGTTACACCTTTCACAGTAACACCGGCATAATGCGGACAAGCTTCGCTGTTTTCAACCTTCACTTCGATATTCAAGTCATGGTTTTCCACTTTAAAGCCATCCACTGACGGGCGTTGTAAAGTTGCCTGACGACCGTTCTGAATCAGATAAGCATACAGGTCACGAGCTACCCCATAGTGAGAGCAGGCATCCGCACGGTTAGGCGTGATGTCCACTTCCAGTACATAATCGCTTTTGATATTATAATAATCCTTGGCAAGCGTACCCGGAACAGCAGTTTCCGGCAATACGATGATACCTGCATGATCCGTACCGATCCCGATTTCGTCTTCAGCACAAATCATACCTGTAGATTCTACCCCACGGATTTTTGATTTCTTGATGGTAAAACATTCGTCACCGTCATAAAGTTTCGTACCTAAAGTAGCTACCACCACTTTCTGTCCGGCAGCCACATTCGGGGCACCACAAACAATCTGTACCGGTTCACCGTCTCCCAGATTGACAGTAGTAATATGCAAATGGTCAGAATTAGGATGTTCCGTGCAGGTCAGCACTTCACCGATCACCAGTCCTTCCAAACCACCTTTAATGGTTTGCACTTCTTCTACACCACCTGTTTCCAAGCCGATAGAAGTCAACGCAGCAGCCGTTTCATCGGGCGTCAGGTCGAAGTTGACATACTCTTTCAGCCAGTTATAAGAGATATTCATATACTTAATTTTTTATTGTTTCTCAAAAAGATTCGCAAAGTTAATAAGATTTTTCGGTTGACCGAGAAGGTTTGATAAAAAATTGCGCGTTATTTCACCACAGGGACGCAACTAGAACGGCAAAGGTCCATCCCCCGGTGCTCCGAACGGATTCGCTGTCTGCGGTGCAAAATCAGGCGCGGGAGGAGGAGGCATCGAGCCGGCATCACCTGTATTCATCTTCGATCCTAGCATAGCCCCGGCAGGCTCACCCGGCATCGGGATAACCATATCGTCCTCCGGATTGGAGAAACGGGTAAATTCTCCCTTAAACCGGAGCAACACCTCGCCTACCGCACCATTACGATGCTTGGCGATGACAATCTCCGCCATACCACGCAGGTCATTACCACGATCATCCTGGTAAATCTTATAGTATTCCGGACGGTGGATAAAGCACACCATATCGGCATCCTGCTCGATGGCTCCCGATTCACGAAGGTCACTCAACTGCGGACGTTTACCATCAATACCTTCACGACTTTCCACACCACGATTCAACTGCGACAGTGCGATGATCGGAATATTCAACTCTTTCGCCAGTCCTTTCAACGAACGGGAAATGGTACTAACCTCTTCCTGACGGCTACCAAACGCCATACCGCTCGCATTCATCAACTGAAGGTAGTCAATAATAATGATTCTCACCCCATGTTCACGTACCAGACGACGCGCTTTCGTTCGAAGTTCAAATACAGACAGAGACGGAGTATCATCCACGTAAAGCGGTGCATCCATCAGATTCTTCAGTTTATAGTCCAACTGTTGCCACTCATAACCTGCCAACTGTCCGCTCTTGATCTTTCCACTCTCAATCTCGCAGACATTCGCAATCAAACGGTTCACCAACTGAACGTTACTCATTTCAAGCGAGAACAACGCCACCGGGTTCCGATAATCGACAGCAATATTCTTAGCCATAGAAAGGACAAAGGCGGTCTTACCCATCGCAGGACGTGCAGCGATAATGATAAGGTCGGAATTCTGCCAACCGGAAGTCATCTTGTCGAGCTTTGTAAAACCACTCTCAAGACCACTCAAACCGTCGGTTCGCGCCGCAGCCTTCTGAATCAGCTTATAGGCTTCGTCAATCACCGGATTGATCTGCGTATAATCCTTTTTCATGTTCTGCTGCGAAATCTCAAAAAGTTTACCTTCCGCTTCCTGCATCAAGTCGTCCACATCCAGCGTTTCATCAAACGCTTTACTCTGGATATTGCTCGTAAACGTAATCAGCTCACGCGCCAGAGATTTCTGTGCAATAATACGGGCGTGATACTCAATATGCGCTGATGAAGCCACCTTACTACTCAATTGAGTAATATAGAACGGGCCTCCCACCTCTTCCAGTTCTCCGCGTTTGCTAAGTTGTTCCTTTACAGTCAGAATATCCACCGGTTTCTGATTCACCGCAAGATCGGTGATAGCAGAATAAATCAACTGATGCCGGTGTTCGTAAAAAGATTCGGGACGAAGAATCTCACTCACCAATGAGTAAGCATCCTTTTCAATCATCAAAGCTCCCAGAACTGCTTCTTCCAGTTCAGGTGCCTGTGGCTGAATACGTCCATAATCATTTACCGGTTGTACCTTAGTAGACTTTGTATTGCGGGTATTTCTTTTCTGTTCGGCCATCGAGGTATTTACTATTTTACAATTTACTATTTACTATTTTGCGACCGGACAGACTCCTTTATAACAGAGTTTTTCCAGTCGGGACGACAAAGATAGAATATAATCATGAAGAATGGATAAGGAAAAATGAAGATTTTACTAACTTTGCTCCCGAATTACATTCAACACATGATTAATTGTCATGTGCAGCACTGCAAATAGTAAATCGTAAATTGAAAAATAGTAAATAACCTTATGCTCGCTTTTCCTAATATCAAAATAAACCTGGGACTTTCCATCACGGAAAAACGCCCGGACGGATATCACAATCTGGAAACCGTTTTCTATCCGGTAGCCCTCGAGGACGCTCTCGAAATCCGTACTTCTTCTGAAACAGAAAAGAAGATTACCCTCCACCAGTATGGCATGGAGATAGCCGGCAATCCGGAAGACAACCTGGTGGCAAAGGCCTATTCATTGCTGGATAAGGAGTTTCATCTTCCCCCTGTCGAAATTCATTTATATAAGCATATTCCCTCGGGAGCCGGACTGGGGGGCGGTTCATCCGATGCCGCTTTTATGCTAAAGTTGCTCAACGATCATTTTCAGCTGGAATTATCTGAAGAACAGCTGGAGGTATATGCCGCCACTTTGGGAGCGGACTGTGCTTTCTTTATTAAAAACAAGCCGACCTATGCCGAAGGGATCGGAAACCTGTTCTCACCAATCGAGCTTTCATTAAGCGGTTACCAAATCATGATTGTCAAACCGAACGTTTTCGTTTCTACCCGGGAAGCTTTTTCAAATATTCATCCCCACCGTCCGGAATATCCGGTCAAAGAGGCAATCCTGCGTCCAGTTGCAGAATGGAAGGATATCCTAATCAATGATTTTGAAGCAAGTGTATTCCCGCAACATCCCGTTATTGGGGAAATTAAAAGAGAACTCTATCATCAAGGAGCGATCTACGCCTCCATGAGCGGCTCCGGCTCTTCAGTGTTCGGACTGTTCGCCCCCGGAACTTCTTTACCGGAAACAATAGGAGAAAGCGACGTTTTCTGTTTCAAAGGAAAGCTATAAACATAGTTTTGTTCGCCCATACTGGGCGAACAAAAAAACGGTACCACGACTCACGTCGTAGTACCGTCACAACACAAACACAAAATAAAACACGACAAAACTACTATGCAATCTTTCCTGTCTATGCCGGGGAGGCATAAGTACCATTTACGTATATTCGCATACTCATAAACAGCTTCAGGTCGATTAGCATTAAATAAACAAATCGCATGCACGATTTGTTTAATCTTTTATGTTTATTTTAAAACAAATCTCTTTTATTGAATCCCTCTTTCACGGAGTTTCAGCTGCCAGTTCCATGCAGAACGTAAAGTATCTTCCAAAGTTTCTACAGCCTTCCAACCCAGTTCCTGATTTGCGAAATCCGGATTCGCCCAAACTTTTTCAATATCACCAGCACGACGTCCGACAATCTGATAATTCAATTTTACGCCGGTGGCTTTTTCAAAGCCATTTATCAATTCCAATACAGAAACGCCACGTCCTGTACCGATATTGAACACTTCCACTTTTTCTTTTTGTGTCTTTTCCAAGATACGACGGATAGCGATCACGTGGGCTTTAGCCAAGTCAACAACATTGATAAAGTCACGGATACAAGAACCGTCCGGTGTATCATAATCATCACCAAACACACTTAGTTTCTCACGGATGCCGATGGCGGTTTGGGTCAGATATGGAATCAGGTTTTGAGGAACCCCATTAGGCAGTTCACCCAGCAATGCTGTAGGATGCGCACCAATCGGATTGAAATAGCGCAGCATAATCGCATTGATCGGAGCACCTGAAGCTACCGTATCACGAATAATCTCTTCATTGATCTGTTTCGTATTTCCGTATGGCGATTCCGCTTTCTTAATCGGAGCCTTTTCTGTCACCGGCAATTCATCCGGCTGGCCGTATACTGTACAGGAAGAAGAGAACACAATACCTTCTACTCCATGTTTTGGCATCAGTTCGAGAAGGTTAATCAAAGAAACCAGGTTATTACGGTAGTAAAGCAACGGTTTCTGTACCGATTCTCCTACTGCTTTGCTCGCTGCAAAGTGAATGATCGCCTTAATTCCTTTATATTTTGTAAATACTGCATCAAGACCAGCAAAGTCCAGGCAATCCAGCTTTTCAAAAACTGGGCGAATACCGGAAACTTTCTCTATATTGTCAACAACGTCAGCACTTGAATTTGATAAATTATCGATGATGATTACTTCATATCCACTGTTTTGTAGTTCTACAACAGTATGAGACCCTATGTATCCTGTCCCGCCTGTTACTAAAATTCTTTCTTTCATATACTTTATAAAAATGGTTAGTTTCTCGGCTTATCATTGTTTGAGTTACAAATGTATGGAAATAAAATGGAATAGCAATAATTTGCCACAATTTTATTTGCTGAAAAGTAATTTAGGTACGATTGGGTGGCAATCAGGTATAAAAAAGAATCGGAAACTCAAAGCTGTATGTCGACATACAACAGAGCTTCCAATCCCCTATTTAATTATCAACTGTAAATCCTTACACCACGCCGGAGAATCCCATGAATGCCATAGCAAGCAAACCGGCGGTAATCAAGGCAATCGGAGTGCCTTGCATTCCTTTAGGTACTTTCACGAGGCTCATCTGCTCGCGCAATCCGGCAAAAAGCACCAGTGCCAGACCGAAACCGATGGCCGTAGAAAACGCGTACACAACACCTGTCAGCAGGTCGTAGTCTTTCTGAATCACCAGGATAGCCACACCAAGAATACAACAGTTGGTTGTAATCAAAGGCAAGAACACGCCCAAAGCCTGATACAGAGCAGGCGATACTTTTTTCAGAATGATTTCCACCATCTGCACCAATCCGGCAATGACCAGAATGAACGTAATGGTCTGCAAATATCCCAGCCCGAAAACATCCAATACAAACTTCTGAATCAGGAAGGTAACGATGGTAGCGATGGTCAACACGAAAGCAACCGCAGCGCTCATACCCATCGCTGTCTCTACTTTCTTGGATACGCCCAGGAACGGACAGATACCCAAGAACTGCGACAACACGATGTTGTTTACAAAGATTGCCGAAATAAATATCAATATATATTCCATATTCTTTTCTTATTTAATTGAATTAGGCTTTCTTGAAACTGTTAATCAGCGCAATGAGGTATCCCAAAGCGATGAAAGCACCCGGAGCCAATACAAATACCAACATTCCATATTCTTCCGGCATGATGGTCAGATCGAAAATCTTACCGGTTCCCAGAAATTCACGGACAGCACCCAGCAATGTCAGGGCAATGGTGAAACCAAGTCCCATGCCGATACCGTCGAACATAGAAGCAACCGCGTTATTCTTGGCGGCGAATGCTTCGGCACGTCCCAACACAATACAGTTCACTACAATCAACGGGATGAAAAGTCCGAGCGTAGCGTACAGTCCAGGCACGTATGCCTGCATCACCATTTGAAGCAAGGTTACGAAAGACGCGATCACCACGATAAACGACGGGATACGCACCATATCCGGAATCAGGTTCTTGATTAAAGAGATCACCACATTCGAGCAGATCAAAACGAACATGGTAGCCAGTCCCATACCCATACCATTGATGGCCGACGAAGTCGTACCCAATGTAGGACACATACCGAGCAGGAGTACAAACGTAGGATTCTCTTTGATAATCCCGTTCATCATTACTTTAAAGTTATTCATATCTGTCTCCTTTCTTATTTAGCACTGACCGAATCAGTAAGTTCAACTTTTATCGTAGCTCCCGTAGCAGCATCAGAGTCTGCGCCTGTAGCCTTTTGAGAAGCACCGCTGACACCATTCACTTCACCACCTTCGGCCTTATAAGCCTGATAAGCAGCATTTACAGCATTCAAAAACGCACGTGAAGTAATGGTAGAAGCTGTAATAGCATCCACCGCTCCCCCATCTTTGCTGACGGTCAGCGGAGCTTCACCCGGATTCATCCCCAAAATAGACTTTTTACTCTCTTCATGAGACACAGCCTGTTCTCCCTTAGCCGGGTCGTATGCTCCAAACCATTTGTCGGCTTTAGAGCCCAGTCCCGGAGTTTCCGCGTGAGCGAGTAACGAGTAATTATAGATTTTACCTTCGGCGTTAAAGCCTACCAACACTTTCAGTTCGCCGCCAAATCCCATTGATTTAGCTTCGACGGCCGTTCCTACAAGTTCTTCGCCGTTCTTAGCCGGATAAACGATAAAGTCAACGTTCTTCTTTCCGTCTTTCTCGCTGAAGATCGTATCGCTTTCCGCTACCGGATTATTGGTAAATTCGGGAAGAACCTTTTTCAAAGCCTCGTTCAGTGTCTTCGCATTCGCCTCGGCAATGGGGCCTTTTGTCAGTTCATTTACATAAGCCAGCAACGCTACGGAGACAGCAGTCACGCCCGTAAGTACCAGCAACATATTCTTTAAAGATGATTCTAACTTTTTCATTTCTTCTTCGCTACCTCCCCAAAGCGTTTTGGTTTACAATAGGTGTTAATCAGCGGAGTGAACGCATTCATAATCAGGATGGCGAACGACATACCTTCGGGATAGGCGCCGAACAGACGGATAACTACCGTCAGCAGACCGATACATACACCATAGATCAGCATCCCTTTCTTACTCATCGGAGAAGTCACATAGTCGGTTGCCATAAAGACAGCACCCAGCATCAGACCACCGGAGAGCAACTGCAATATCGGAGAAACATATTTTTCCGGATCTGCCAAGTGCATGATACCTGCAAAGATAAACACGGTAGCCAGGATAGACACAGGAATATGCCAAGTGATGATCTTCTTCCAGAGCATATAAACCAGTCCGATCAATAGAGCCAATGCACTCACTTCACCCAAGCATCCGCCATTCTGTCCGATCAGCAAACTCAATGCATCCGGAATCTGGTTTAAAGCATCCATAGCCGCACTCTTATCTGCAGCATGAATCGCTTGTTTCATCAATGCCAGCGGAGTGGCACCGGTGGTAGCATCCGTATAGGCGGTCAACTGTCCGACTACCGGCCAGCTGGTCATCTGCACCGGAAAAGAAAGCAACAGGAACACACGTCCTGCCAGTGCCGGATTAAAAGGATTGCAGCCTAATCCGCCGAAAGACATTTTGCCTACACCGATAGCAAACAGTGCACCCAGAATGATGATCCAGATAGGGAGATTAGACGGTAAGTTGAATGCCAGCAACACACCTGTGATGATGGCAGAGCCGTCGCAGATGGTAGTGGTAGGTTTCTTCATTAAATATTTCCCGATCGCCCATTCGAAGAACAAACAAGCTGCAACGGAAGTAGCCGTGACAATCAGGGCACCCAGTCCGAAGAAATAGAGAGACACCAGAAAAGCCGGAATCAGTGCGATCAGCACGCCATACATATTTTTCTGTACGCTGTCTCCGCCATGAACGTGGGGCGATAGTGATACGATTAATTTATTTTCCATATTCGTTATTTTTTAGCTTGACGTGCACGAATCATAGCTCCTACTTTGCCTTTGCCCAGACGACAGTAGTCGAGCAACGGACGGTTGGCAGGACAAGTGAACTGGCAAGAGCCACACTCGATACAATCCATGATTCTTTCTTTTTCCATTGTTTCAAAATCTCCGTTTTCGGACAAAGCTCCGAGCAAGTACGGTTCCAGTCCCATCGGACAGGCACTCACGCACTTCGCGCAACGGATACAGGTTTGAGCTTCGCCGCGTTTGGCTTCCTTCTGATTCATAATCAGGATACCGGAACTGCCCTTCGCAGTAGGAACCTCGATATTTACGAGCGCCTTACCCATCATCGGACCGCCACCGATCACCTTACCCGTATCTTCGGGCAGACCACCGCAAGCGTCAATCAACTGTTTCATCGGTGTACCGATACGAGCCAGGAAGTTGGAAGGTTTCGCAACTGACTTTCCTGTCACGGTAATCACACGTTCGAACAACGGCTTATTTTTCTGTACAGCTTCATAAACGGCAAATGCTGTTCCCACGTTCTGCACGACTGCTCCCGTAGAGATAGGCAATGCACCGCTCGCCACCTGACGTTTGGTAATCGCGTCGATCAGTTGCTTTTCACCTCCTTGCGGATATTTCACCTTCAAGGGCACTACTTCGATGCCTGCATAGCTGGAAGCCACTTTGGTCATCAGTTCGATAGCATCCGGCTTATTATTTTCGATTCCGATAAATGCCTTGTTCACTTTCACCGCTTTCATCAGGATGGAAACACCTACCATAATTTCTTCCGCGTGTTCCAGCATCAGCTGATGGTCGGCAGTCAGATAAGGTTCACACTCTACGGCATTGATAATCACACATTCAGCCTTGAAAGAAGGAGGAGGACAAAGTTTCACCTGCGTAGGGAAACAAGCACCGCCCAGACCTACGATTCCGGCATCGGCAATCTTCTTCACGATCTCTTCTGCGGAAAGTTCACACTCTTTCACCAGTGTGGTGCTACGGTCGATTGTTTCTTCCCATTCGTCGCCTTCCACATCAATGAAGATGGCAGGTTTCGCATAACCGCTGGCATCGACTATGGTATCAATCTTCGCCACTTTACCACTGACCGAAGAGTGAATTGCTGCCGAAACAAAGCCGGCAGGTTCGGCAATCCGTGTGCCTACCTTTACCACATCCCCTTTCGCTACAACCGGTTTTGCAGGCGCACCGATGTGCTGCCCCAGCAAAATAACAGCCTTTGCAGGAACTTCCGCTGTGATAATAGGTTGATGTGCCGACAATTTATTTTCGTGTGGATGAACTCCACCAATTGAAAATGTCTTTAACATACAGTTCTGTATTTTTTTCTGTTATTATTCTGTTACTTTCGGAGCTTCTGTAGCCTTTGCAGCAGGAGTTTCCACTTTTGTAGCCGGTTTCGGAGCAGCCGGAGCTTCTTCTTTCGGTTTCCGCGGCGGGAAATTCAACTCGATAATGCTATTCTGCGGACAAACTTCCACACATTTCCGGCAAGATTTACACTTGTTCGGATCGATGTAAGCCAAGTTGTTTTCCAGCGTAATAGCCTCGAACGGACAAGTCTTCACACACTTGCCACAGCCGATACAGCTCACTGTACAAGCCTTACGTGCCACAGCTCCCTTGTCTTTATTCACACAAGAGACATACACGCGGCGTGACTTCTTTCCTTGCGGACGGATTTCGATGATCGCCTTCGGGCAAGCCTTCACACAAGCGCCACAAGCGGTACATTTCGCTTCATCCACTTCCGGGAGCCCCGTTTCAGGATTCATGTGGATGGCATCGAACTGACAAGCAGCCACACAGTCACCACACCCCAGACATCCGTAACTACATCCTGTTTCCCCACCATACAGCGAAGCGGCAATAGCACAACTCTTCGCACCATCATACTGGTTGGTACGCGGACGATTGGCACACGTTCCGTTACATCTTACCACTGCTACCATCGGTTCAGCTTCACCGGCTGCAAGTCCGAGGATATCAGCAATTTGTGCCATGACAGGTTGTCCACCTACGGGGCAGAATTTACCATCCAGCGAACCGGCTTTGACGCAAGCGTCGGCAAATCCGCTACAACCGGGATAGCCACATCCACCACAATTAGCTTGGGGAAGCACTTCTCCCACCTGGGCAATCCGCGGGTCTTCATACACGGCAAATTTCTTGGAAGCCACATAAAGAATAGCGGCCAGCACGAGCGCTATAGCTCCCAATGAAATCACTGCAATCAGAATCAAATTCATAATGTTTTTAGTTATTTATTGGTTTTATAGTAAATGAAAATTGTTGTTTGAGTCGCGTTTTATTGAGCCACAAAACGAAATAATAAGGTATAAGGACAGCCAGAGAAAGAAGTGCTGCATACAACTCATTCTCTATCCACGCCATCAAAAGAAACAATGAAAATATAAGAAGTACGAAAGGAAGTACGAAAGCCAATACCACTGCCATCATGCCCATCGACGTTTCGCCGACCACCATCACCTTCTCTCCCACCTGATAGGAAGAAGCCGCGGTATCTATAATATCTATGATTTTGTCCTTACTATCCGCCGAGGAACAATGCCCCTTTGCGCTACAAGCCGCGCAAGCCGATGTCTGGACAATCCTCACCGACAGATGAGAACCTTGGATGTTTTCCACAATACCTAGATGCTTTATAGTATTATTCGTCATTTTGCAAACTCCGCATTACAAATCGCGGCAAATTTAATCATTATTTGTGAACTACGAAGCATTCCCCCAACTTTTTCTACATAATAAATTGTTATTTTTTGCGTTTTCGTTATCGCACACGGAAAAGATATAGCTACCATTTGATATTTTTCAAGAATGGCAAATAGACATCCTAAACAAAAAATCCCAGCCGTTTTATTTCTTCAGCCGGGATTTTCCATCAATTATTTCACAGATTACTCCACTATCCATTTCTCAATATTACGCATTTTCGCGTTAAAGTTCTATATTTCAAACTCCGACTCTACCGCATTGGTGTTCGCATAAAAGGGAAGCAAAAATTTAATAAATCCTTCCTCTACTTCGCGATTAGGGAAGCCTAAACTATAAATTCCAAATTCTTCGTCATACCCTTTTATAGTGAGATAACCGCTCTGATAAATGACCGGAATGGGATTGTCCGATGTTGAATCAATACTGTTCAATACAGCGGCACTCGTTTCCTCATGCGCCATACGTTCCAAGTCATAATGATGTTTTTTCAGCAACTCCACTAGATAAGTAGGAGTTCCCGTTTCAAACCAATAACTACCGAACTCTCTATATTTAAAAGTATTAAGCAAGCTGAACGGATTATATATTCCGATAGAATTGTATGTAAAATGATAGCCATCATAGTACTCCCTCAATCTATTGCACAGTTCACCATAAGTCAGCTCCTTTGCATCCGCCAGTTCATGCAGTTCAATTTCCAAATTATCATGCAATTCTTTTTCAGAAACTCCGCAAAGATCCACGTATTGCTTCCGCATTGAGATGTCATCGAGATTATTTAAATCGCTAAACACGCTTACCTTACCGAATTTCGTCACTCCCGTCAGAAAAGCAAACTGAATGCAACCGTCCATAGTCTTCAGCACACTATAAAAAGCTTTCATGGTATTACGGAATTCCTTCTGAAGCTCCTCGTTACCTATTGCCTGTAACATGGGCTTATCATATTCATCTATCAGAATGACCACACGCTGCCCGGTTTGCTCATAAGCCCGTTCAATAAGGCCGCGAAAACGCAATGCAAAAGTTGTTTCCGACGGGGCGGTGCCATATTGCTGTTCCCATTTCTCCAATGTGAAATTCAATATGCTGTCCAGGCTCTCCCGCGTATCATACTTCTCCGTATTAAGATCGATATGAAAAATGGGATATGTAATCCAATCCTTTTCCAGCTTTTCCATGGCCAAGCCCTCAAAAAGTTCTTTCTTGCCCAAGAAATACGCTTCAAGCGTAGATATCAACAGACTTTTTCCAAAACGACGGGGACGGCTCAAGAAATAATAACTGCCTGTCTTCACCATCTGATAAATCAAAGCAGTCTTATCAATATAGAAATAACCGTCTTTCCGGATTTTTTCAAAGTTCTGTATGCCAATGGGGTATATCTTGCTACTCATACGCTTCTTTTTCTTAAATTATAAAAATTACCAGACAAATCTTCCATATCAATCTTATTTTTCACAAAGCTACAAAAAAAATCCATTCATAAAGACCGCAGGCGGGAAACTTTTTCCCGCCTGCCGCTTTTACCTTATCTGTTTTTTCACCGTTCTCCTCTCTCCTCCTCTTTTCTTCTTCTGTATCGAAAATACATTCTCCTCCATTCATCCCAGATAACTCCGGCTTCCTCTTCATTGAAGGCATCCAGACAGCACTCCACCACTTTTACGTAATCACTCAATGGGCGTTTTGCCCCTTTTTTAAATCATTAAAAGTAGAGTGGCCGATGTGTACGCTCTTCCGTATTTCGTCATTTTTCAAATCCGCACGCTTTTGCAACTCTCCTATGTAAACTCCTAAAGCTACATATAAACCTTTTTCATTTTCCATTCTTTTTTATTGTTAAAATTACACCGTAACGGTTAATTATTTTCACTTTCATCCCAACATGTCGGGACGATGTCTATTTTGCATTTACTAATTTTACGCCGTGTTTTGAAACACACTCATATTTTTTTGCAAAAATAAACATTTTAACTTGAAACAAAAAGAAAATGATGCCAAACAACTACAGAATGTCCTATTTCATGCCACCTATCGCTCCTATCAAAGACAAACAAGGCCGACTGATGACTCCTCCCACGCTTATCCCCTTCTGCGAAGTCTCCATCGAACAAGTTTTCCAAATGATTACTTGCAACGAGAATCTCAAAGCCCTGACCGAACAAGTGCGCAACTCCGAAGATATACGAGCCGCCAAAGCGTCATTACTACCGTATGTGACCCCCTGCGGCACATTCACCCGCCGTAGCAGTAAGGATTTCGTCTCCCCGTCTCACCTGGTGATAGTAGATGTGGACGGTCTCCACTCTTATCAGGAAGCAGTGGAAATGCGACGTATGCTCTATGACGATCCTCTCCTACAACCTGTACTCACCTTTGTCAGCCCCAGCGGACTGGGTGTAAAGGCATTTGTTCCCTGCCATTATTCCTCCACGACAAATGATGTCCAAAATATCACAGACAACATGAGTTGGGCGATGCGGTACGTAGAGACGGCATACAATACAGTAACAGCAGTTTCTTCCGAAACAAAATCCAAAGTAGATTTCTCCGGCAAAGACCTCGTGAGATCCTGTTTCCTTAGTTACGACCCGGAAGCATTGTTCAGAACCAAGTAAACGAGAATAATTAAACATTATTTTATAAAAATCAAAACATGACCGATATTGAATCTTTATGCCGCCTCACCGAAGCAGTCGAAGCGGCAGGAGCGGACATTGCTCCCACTTATCTTGAATACGTACAATTGTCATTCGCCATCGCAACGGATTGCGGTGAAGCAGGACGTGAGTTTTTTCACCGCCTGTGCCGGGTATCTCCCAAGTATCAGCGCGAACATGCCGAACGGGTATTCTCCAACGCACTCCACACCCAACGTGGAGAAGTGCACCTGGGCACCGCTTTCCACCTTGCCGAAGCGACGGGAGTCGCCATCAGCTATGTGGAGACAGTGGGGACAGTGGGGACAGCCCCTCAAATTCTCACACAGGCACGCGCGTATAATAAGGTGGCAAATGAGGAAACAGACGAAGAAACGATCACGGAAGAAAAAGAAGAACTGCTATCCGGTAGCGATCCGCAACACCCGCTCCCCACTCTGCCGGAAGCAAACTGGCCGAAACTCCTGCAGCGTATCATCAAAGTTGCGAAAAGTGAGATTCAACGCGACATCATGCTGATGGGAGCATTCACCGCGCTGGGAGCTTGCATGTCGCGCCACGTGCGATGCCTCTATGGCGGCAAATACTATTATCCCAGCCTCCAATGTTTCATCGTGGCGCCCTCTGCTTCCGGCAAAGGCATCCTCTCCTACCTCCGCCTGCTCGTGCAACCCATCCATGACGAGATTCGCGCGAAAGTGGCGGAGCAAATGAAGATCTATAAAAAAGAAAAAGCCGAATACGACGCGATGGGAAAAGAGCGGTCGAAAATGGAAGTTCCGCAAATGCCCCCTAACAAAATGTTCTTGATTTCGGGCAACAACACCGGCACAGGCATCCTACAAAACATTATGGACTCCGAAGGTACAGGACTTATCTTCGAGTCGGAAGCCGACACACTGTCCACCGCCATCGGATCGGAACACGGCCATTGGAGCGACACGCTGCGCAAAGCGTTCGACCACGACTTCTTGTCCTACAACCGTCGCGGTAACCAAGAATATCGGGAAACAAAAAAAGTCTGCCTTTCGCTCCTGATGTCGGGCACCCCACTCCAGGTGAAAGCCTTCATCCCGACAACGGAAGACGGAGGATCCTCCCGCCAGTTGTACTACTACATGTACGGAATCGACAAATGGGTCAGCCAGTTTGTAGACAACGAAACAGACTGGGAAGAGGTATTCAACGTTCTGGGACTGGGATGGAAAAAACAACTGGACGTGATAAAGAAGAATGGTATCCACACGCTGCAGCTCACGAACGAGCAGAAAAACGAAATTGACGCCGTCTTTTCGGAGTTGTTCGATCGTTCGAGCATAGCCAACGACAGAGAAATGTATAGCTTTGTGGCGCGTATGGCTATCAATTTGTGCAGGATCATGTCGGAAGTAGCCGTGTTGCGCGCGCTCGAACACCCGAATCCCTACAGCCTCCAAATTTCCTCCTCCTCTCCCTTCACACCCGACAAGTCTATTCCTTCGGACAACCGCAAGGACGGCATCGTCACCCGCTGGAACGTATCCATCTCGGTGGAAGACTTCCACGCCGTATTAAATTTGGCGGAACCTCTCTACTGTCACGCCATGCATATCCTGTCATTCCTCCCCAACACTGAAGTCAGCCACCGACCCAATGCCGACCGGGACTTCCTCTTCCAGCAACTGGGTAAGGAATTTACCCGCACGGAGTTGCTAGAAAAAGCAACAGCTCTGGGTATCAACAAAAGCACCGCCATCACCTGGCTGAAACGTCTCACCCGACAAGGCAAGCTAATCAGTGTAGACGGCAAAGGAAGTTACGCGCGTGCGTGTGTGTATGAGTGAAACGGGGAAAGTGTCCCCACTGTCCCCGCCTTACTTACTGTAATCGTTTGGACTGGTACATTCATTTTGATTACCGCATCCGTTTTTACTGTATAAAGCATCGCTTTAGGAGGTGTAAAGCTAAGCTTTAGACATCGTAAAGCGGTGCTTTATGCATCATAAAGTGGCGCTTTATTTAAGGCTCTCCCAGGGCATCCACAATCACTCTCACCTCCAATGGTGTGAATGAACGTCGCTTTGATTCGTAGCCTAAGTCGTACAGGCGTTGCAGAAGTCCGGGACACAAAGAGATCCATTTCTTCATTTTTCGATAGGCAGCAATGTCAGTTAGCTGTGGAGAATAAAGTTGCGCCAGTTCCATGCGCCCGTAAGCACGTATTTTAAATTCACTCATGATGGATATGTTTCTGATTTACTGTTACAAAAATAACAAAAAACAACTATATAACCAACGTTTTTCCATTGAATAATCGACTATAATGACAAATAACCGACTGCTACCATACACAACCGTATACAGCTGATTTCCGGGAGATCCGGAGTAGTATTTTTGTATCGTCGAAAGGGAAAAGAATCCCCGGACAATATGTTTAACCCTTTAATTTATTGTTTTATGATTCGTTACAAAATTTATCAGAACCAGCAGAAGAAAGGCTTGAATGCGGGTAAGTGGTTCGCCCGTGCAGTAAGCGACGAGACGTTTGATTTGGCAAAGCTTGCCGAACACATGTCGAAGCACAATTCACCGTATTCCGGTGGTGTCATCAAAGGTGTGCTTTCGGATATGGTAGATTGCATCAAGGAGCTGTTGCTGGATGGCAAATGTGTGAAAATCGATGATCTTGCCATTTTTGGTGTGGGTATTCGCAGTAAGGCAGCCGATACGCTGGAAGAGTTCTCGTTGGAGAAGAATATTAGCGGCATGCGTCTGAAAGCTCGTGCCACCGGTAACTTATCAACTACCAACTTGAAACTCGACAGTCAGTTGAAGCAGCAGGCTGAATATCAGAAACCGGGCACTTCCGGAGGTGGTTCTGATTCGGGTGATAACCCTGATCCGAAACCGGACGGAGGTGGCGAAGCACCCGACCCGGCTGCTTAAAAGATTCACCACTGATTACACAGATTTCCACAGATTATAATTTAATTGGTAGTCATTAAGGTAGTTGATTATTTATTTCTGTGTGAGTCTGTGTAGTAGTGTGCATAGTTGCGTAGTTTGCAGCTCTGTGACAAAAGAAAACTGTTATCCATTTATTTAAAACCTGTTATTGTATGAGCAAATCATCCTCTTCCCGCTCCGTATGGAGCTTCATTATCAAAGTAATCATCACCGTTGCCACCGCTATCGGGGGCTTGATCGGAGTACAAAGTTGCATATAGATCTATGCGAACTATTACACTGATTATCATTCATTGCAGTGCCACGCCGGAAGGAAAATCCCTTTCGGCGGAGGCTTGCCGACAAGATCATATCCTGCACCGTGGTTTCCGTGATATTGGCTATCATTTTTACATTACTCGCGACGGGGAGATCCACTGGGGACGCGCGTTAGAAAAGGTCGGGGCACACTGCCGTAATCATAATAGCCATTCGATAGGTGTCTGTTATGAAGGTGGCTTGGATGCGGATGGAAAGCCCAAGGATACTCGCACTTTGAATCAACAGGGTTCCCTACTCGCTTTACTCCGTGAGTTACGGAGGCTGTTTCCCAAAGCGTTGATTGTAGGACATCATGATTTAAATCCTATGAAGGAGTGTCCGTGCTTTAACTGTATTGCAGAATACCGGGAATTATAATTGCCTTGCAGCATACAAAAAAAATATCAACGATCTTCACAGACAGTTGATATGGTGGGAAATCATATCAGCTCTTACACTGATACGAGGGCGTAGATTAGGACAATACCACTGTATTGTTCCTAATCAACCACATGTAGGGTATTCATGTTTATCACATGAATCTAGAGACCTACACATTCTTCATCTCACGTTTTCTAAAAGTACTTTGAAGCACTCTATTTCTCTTTATTATCGCTAGTTTCTCCATATCCATAACCATAGCCGTATCGTTTACCATAACCATAATACTTGCCATATTTACCATAACCGTAATAATAACCGTATTTCTTTCTCTTTAAATCCAAACCATTGATTACAGTACATAGGTTAGGTAATTTATTTCCATCAATAAGTTCATTAATCAAAGTATACTCATTCTTACGAGTATAATCTGCACGGCAGACATAAACTGATAAATCGGCCACCCGTCCTATCAACAAGGTATCAGTTACCATACCAACAGGGGCAGTATCGAGAATCACATATTCAAAATTCTTTTTGAGAGTCTCAATCGCTTTATCCAATCCATCACGTGCTAACAATTCTGTCGGGTTAGGAGGAACTGTTCCACCAGGAAGAATATAGAGACTCTTACTGACATCAGAGAGCTGTACCAAATCCATCAAATTCTTTTCCGGATTAGCCAAATATTGAGTTATACCTTGTTCTCTTTTTGATATATTGAATACCTTATTCAAACCTGGCTTGCGGATATCAAGACCAACTATTACTACTTTCTTCCCCAATAAAGAAAGGCTGATAGCAAGATTACCAGAGATAAAGGATTTACCTTCACCACTGACTGTGGAAGTAACTAAAATCACCTTCTTGCCATTTCCAAGCATAAACTGAAGATTCGTTCGGACATTGCGGAAGGTTTCACTCATCAGGTTGTTTTGATTCTCAAATACGGCAATAGCACCCTGCTTTTCATCGGTTAATGGGATATCACCGACAATAGGTGCACTGGTAAGTTTTTCCACATCAGAACGTCCTTCAATCTTGAACTTGGTCAAATTAATTAAATAGATAATACCTACAGGGATTCCCACTCCTAATATCAAAGCGATCAAATAGACTATTTTACCCTTCGGAGACACTGGTATTTCATCAGCAATGGCATCATCAATTATTTTAGCATTGTTAGCAGTAGCTGCTAAAGTTATAGCATTCTCCTCACGCTTCTGAAGAAGCATCAGATAAAGCCCTGCTTTTATCTCTTGCTGACGGGCAATACTAACATACTGACGTTCTTGTCCCGGAGCATCACTAATACGGCGAGAAAAACGACTAGCTTCACGATCCAAATCTGCTTTCGTTATCAGTAGCCCCTGTAAAGTACGGTCAAGAGTAACATCCACATTCATCTTCATCGCACGAATACTTGTATCCAGATTTATGATTGTAGGATTGTTTTCAGTAGAAGTGCGCAACAAACGTTTACGCTCCACCAGCATTTCATTATAACGATCTATTTGGGCTACGAGTCCGGCATCCTGCAGACCAATATTACCAGGAAGTACTTCATATTCATTTCCTCTCATATATTTACGTAAGTCTTCTACCAAATTAATTTGCGTCTGGTTCTCTACACGTTTCTTTTCATATTCCGCATTTCCTGTCAAAGCTATTTGAGCTTCACTTGTCAAATCCGTAATACCAGCATTCCGTTTAAAAGTTTCTAAACTTTCCTCCGTACTTCCTAATTCTTTGGAAATAATACTGATACGTTCATCAATAAACTCTGCTGTCTTTTGAGCAATTTCATTCTTATCATTGTTTGTATTGATATTATACATTTCTAGAAGTTTATTGATAAAATCTTGCCCACGGTGCAAACTGGAATTCTTCAATGAAACTACTGCAACAGAAGTTGTTTTGGATGTCGGCTCAATAGTCATATTTTTACAATACCATCTTGCCACACGCAAAGGCTGATTAATCCTTGCTGTTATATTACGAACTTTCTTTTCCGAATCAACATCTTCAGTTTCCTTAGAGAGTAGAGAATCCGGGCTCTGAAAAAAAGCTAATGTTCCCCTTGTGGTAGGAAAAACTGCTGGTAACTTATCAAAATGCTTCTGAAATTCATCATCTCCCACCTTTACATTTACATCCAAGCTACCTTGTGGCTGCAAAGCCATCTCAACAATCATAGGTTCATCCAATAATTCAGCCTCTTGTGGTATCAAATTAACTTGTACTGGAGACGTCTTATACATATCCTTTGCCGGAAATTCATCTTCATCTTTGTAAGATATATAAAGCCCTAAATCCACTACAACCTCTTTCGCAATAGTTTTAGAACGAAGTACTTCAAGCTCATTATCAATATTTTGAGAAGAAGTGACAAGCCCATTCAATCCCAAATTTTCAAGTTCTGATGCCATACCGGCACTACCACCTTTTTTATCATCTTTCACTAGAACTGTAGCCGAAACATTATATATCGGGGTAGCTGTGTGTAAATATAACCATGCTCCTAATAAACAGAAAATAACAGCTCCTACAAACCAGGGCCAATGAATTAAATACTTAAATAGAATTTCCTGAAAATCTATTTTTTCCTCATTTGCTTCCTGTTCCGCGTTATATACTTTTTCTTCTTTCATCTCTCAAGATATTACTTTAAGATATTAAACAATAGACTGGCAAGTGATACCAAAATTGAAGTCGCAGAAAACCATAAACTAGTACTATTACCGATATCAGAGTTACGGGCTTTCGCTTTATTTGGAGTCACATAAATAATATCATTTTGTTGTAACCAATAATAAGGAGAAAGAATCGTTTCAGCTTTGTTCAAGTCCAAAGTAATAATCTGTTGTTTCCCGTTTGAATCCTCACGAATGAGTCTTACATTGTCACGAAGTCCATAAACAGTCATATCGCCTGCCATAGCAAGGGCCTCCAATAAATTAACCTTTTCATTGGAAATTGTGAATGTACCTGGACGAGCAACTTCACCTATTACAGATATTTTATAATTCACCATTCGTACTGTAACGATCGGAGTTTCTTTGATATAAGGCTTTAGTTTATCCACAATCATTTGTTCGGCCTCCTTTTTAGTTAGACCGCCTAACTTCAATTCTCCTAATACAGGAAAAGATATTTTCCCTTCATTATCTACTAGATAAGGTTGCAAAACCGGCTGTGTAGTAGTTACTGTATTAGAGATAGACAAATTTGAGGGACTGGCGACTATCAAATTGAAAGGTGCAGCCAATTCTGGGCTTGTACAGGATACTACTATAGTTAACAAATCTTTGGGCATAATCTTAGCATCATACAAATTCTCCTGCTGTATAGCCTCATTAACAACACTCACATCTTGCATGTACGGTACTTTCTTGTAGGATTGACATGATGCTAATAAAAATAGCAATAATATCCAACACATTCTCTTGTTAAGTATTCTCATAATTCATTTTATTTGTTTTCTTATTTAAATTAAATGCTAAAGTCTTTTTTAGTATGCCTTCTTTTCTCCATGAATAGCATTATATACTGTCTTATACATAATATATAAATCTAATAAAAAGGTCCAATGCTCAATATACCAGATATCACGCATCACACGGCCTTCCATCTGCCAAAGCTCTTTTGTCTCACCACGATAACCAGTCACCTGTGCCCAACCAGTTATACCCGGTTTAACAAAATGACGAACCATAAATTTATTTATCAATTGAGAATATTCCACTGTATGTTTCAACATATGTGGGCGAGGACCAACAATGGACATATCTCCTTTCAACACATTTATAAACTGCGGAAGTTCATCAATACTAGTTTTTCTTATAATCTCCCCTATCCTAGTTTTACGTGGATCATGCTCTGTAGCCTGAAGAGTATCACATTGAGTATTCACTCTCATCGAACGGAATTTATAACACCAGAACTCTTTTCCATCTTCACCACTACGTTTCTGTTTAAAGAATACAGGCCCCGGAGAGCTCATCTTGATAGCAATACCAACAGCAATATAGATAAATGGAAAAACTGTACATAAAAATAATGTAGAACACACTATGTCAAAAGTACGTTTTATAACACGGTTTTCTAGTAATTCCAAAGGTTCACGGCGAATGGATAAAACAGGAACATTTCCCAACATTTCAAAATGCATCCTACGCTTCAAATAGTTACGAACATTCGGAACACTAAAAAAACGAACTAAATGGTTCTCACAATAATTAATAATAGGAACAATTTCAGCACTACGAGCAGAAGGAAGGCTGCAATAAAGCTGGTCTACTCGGCCCACATTCTGCTCCAGAAAGTTGTTCACCTCTTGAGGGTGTCCCAAATATAAAACATCACTAGGATAACGGTCCGAAGGAAAATCTTCAAAATATCCAAGAACACGATAGCCTGAAGTGGGATCATCTGTCATTGCATGATAAAGCTCTTGCATATTCTCATGACTTCCAATCAATATCACTTTACGAACATTCCCTCCTTGCTTCCGATAAAGCTCCAAAAAATAACGGAAAGCTAAACGATAGCTTACTATTACCAATATCAGAATAATGTAAAATAAGCCAAAAAGTCGGGAATAAGAAAACTCAAAATGAAAAAGCAATAAAAGGCAGATTGAAAGCAATACAAAAGGAACCATATTGCGTAAAACACGAATCATGATCTGTTCAGGACGAACCACCGAACGATGAAGAATGACTCCAGAATGCATATTACAAAGCAGATAACACAAAGTTATCAAAGCCATACCTTGAAGGATAGAGCCACAATTATCGCACCAAAAGCGGTTACCAAAGAAAAGTTCGAATCCCCATAAAAGTAGATTCAACAAAATAAGATCCCCAAAAAGGACACAAGATTTTAGGACTTTGTTAAAACGTTGGATTTCCTGCATAAATTATTCATTTATATTCAGTATATTTTTTATTTTAAATAAAGATTATCCTTATACCATGCTCATGATGTTCCAAACGATATATCATGAAACGCACCTGTTACCTCACATAAATACAAACTTTGATGGTATCTTTGCGACCTGGATAGGCAAAATTAGGACTATGGATAACTCAATATAGACGAGAGAAATTAGCATTCTCCCCTTTCCAAACCCCACACTCGGACACCCAATCGTAAACTGACGATGCACGGCATTTCCATTCTGCCACGTCGTATGAATCTTATTTTCTATGAATTTTGAAATGTCGTAAGTCGTATTGATCGTTGACAATATAGCTTCCTCCTCTGCTATTCAGCCGATCCGTATGAAGCAATCGGACTGGTAAAAACAGTTTTCTTGATGTCGTTTCTCTCTATAAAGGTACATACATTCTCTGGCTCACAGATGTTCATTTCAAAATACTCAATATCGTTATGATCGGGAGTGCGATGCAATACTACAAAATTGAAGAATATCGTAGCTACGTAATTCGGACTACTAATATTCAAGACTTTACCCCTTCCAAAATAGTCGTAGAAATAGAACTTATATCAAGCTCTTCATAACATTCATTCATTTTGTCAATCATGTTATCAATTAAAAAAAAGTCCTTTACTCTGGCATGAGCATTACGAGCCATCTCTGCTCTCAACTCTGGATTACTGATTAGCTTATCAATAGCCTCGGCATAGGCCCGTTCATCCCCATTTGGTACTTCAAGTCCAGAGATCCTATTCAAATTAACCCAGTTTACTCCACTACCATCAATAGTAAACGTGACAGCAGGAGTGTAGCAATACATAGCTTCAGCCAATGCTACTCCAAAAGCTTCATTTTTAGAAATGGAGGGGAATGCAAAAATAGAAGCTGCATAATGATAAAATTTCAGCTCCTCATCATTTAGTCTACCTACAAAATGGACTCTATCCGATGTACACTGCCCCTTTAATTCCTCAGTCAAAGGTCCGCTTCCAGCAACCACAAACACACAGTCACTCTTCACATATCGCTCTGCCTCTATCAAATAAGGTAAGCCTTTATATTGAATATGTCGCCCTACAAAAAACACGATAGGTTTATACTCAAAACTTTTTTTAACAGCATCAATACGCTTATCATCACCATCGTTCAATACAAATAACTGTTCATCCATTGCATTTTGAACCACACGTACTTTATCTTTAAACGGTTGTAAAGGAATAGAAGCATCACGATACTGCGGACTGGTAACAACTACTCTATCCGCACGCATTAGCAGAGCTTTTTCTATGGGTTTAATGAATGGATAGATATGCTTCTGTTTAATGATATCCATATGCCAATGAATGATTAACTTGACATCATCAGGAATCATAGTCAACAACACAGCTGCCGGAAAAGGATTAGCCCAATGTACCTGAATGACATCTGGTTTAAACTCCCTGATAGCCCTTTTCAGTACTCCAAAATAGGATAACGAAAGAGCTTGCCTCGCAACGTTAACCCATGTAGCCACACGATAGACACAATGACCATTCACCGTATCTACTACATTTGCACATTTTTCATTAAAACACACCACTGCTGTCTCATGACATCCGGCATTTTCTACCAAATACTTACAAATGTTCTCTACTCCTCCAATGTAAGGGAAGTAGTACTTGGAAATATGAAGGATTCGCATTATATATAAAGAATGAAAACTATTTCTTATATATTTTTTCTGTATACATTTTTATCAACCCTACAATTTAACTCTTCTAATTTCTGGATAGATTCATCAGCATCAAAAGGTATATAACGTAATGCTTGATTAACATAAAGCCCCGATTGTGTCAAACTCTTAGAAACTGTCGTATTTGCTCCAATCACAATAGCATCTGCTAATTTAACCCCTGAACAAATAACTGACCTCGCCCCAATATAACATCGTTCTCCAATTTCCACAGCCCCATCTATACGAACATTACGATTCTTTCCCATATAGAAAGCATGAGTCCATACTTGGGAACCAGAACCGGCAAACAATACGCCTTTCTTCAAAGTAATGCTATCAGTGACATCGAAAGCATGATTCATAATAATTACAGATGATTCTCCCATTATAAATTGAGGAACACTATATGATATATGATGTAAGCCCGTTATTCTATTTTGACTATTAATCCATGCACATTTATACATAATCATATCAAAACGACCATGAATTCGATTAAAATGTTTAATCTTATTATTTTCTTTCATCTCAAAGTTTCTACTTGATATCAGATTAAAATGTCCAATGTAACATCCATCTGCTATTTTTATTCTATCACATAACATTAAAGTAAAACCAATACGAACACCTTTTCCTATAAAAAATCCCGTAAAACAATTAACAAACAATCGTGAGATAGAAGAAGGAAAAAGAAAAATCACCCCACTTAATAATATTTTTACACATTTAATCATTTCTATAATTATTATATTTCAAGTAGATGCAGAGCCAACTTCAAATAGCCTTTAATTCTATTCTTCAATTCATACATTACACCACGCCTAACTGTTTTATCATATAATTCCTCGAAAGAATACCGGTCAATGTTTCTAAAGAAAGCCTCTCTTTTTGAGGGTTCTTTTACCGATTGAACCATATTATGATTTATTCTCTTAACAGAAGCCAAAGATTCATTATACCATTCAATGTCAGATTCAATCTCTTGAAACAATCGTTTGCCTTTTTCCGAATGCAATAAAACCAAAGAGACTCCTTTATCATCATTCATTGCCTTATTTATTCTGCGTATCCCCCAAAAATCAGCTAGAGTAACATCACTTACTCTGTTTATCTTTTTGCACACACAATTATAACATGATGGACGCAGAGATATATCCCGTAAAAATGTCTGCATATAATGGTCAAAAGTCAAAATCCTGCGTTGTAAAAACATTCTCTTTGACTGAAAGGTTAAAGAGAATGTCTTCCATCCGTGACTTTTGTCACGGAAGAAGATATGCTCAATTTCACTATCGTAACGTTTACGGATATCTTCTAAATATAAATTCCAAACTTTAGGAGAAGGTACTCCATGACATACAAAATCAACCAAAATTAAATTATCTGTCTTTTTATTACCCAAATAATTATACAAACCTTCAATCTGACAAGGAGTTCCTACATACATTACTTTACGGCCTTCCTTCAACCATTTCTTGACTTCCGAAAATGTAAAGTCTGTTTCGCTTTGAACATATTTACTCCCTCTCAATAAATCTAATCTTTGAATTGAATCTACACCTTTATGAATAACATGAAAGTTCTTATCAAAAGCTGCACCATATACGACTCCCTGTTGATTTATAACAACCTGCGCCAACAAAGAGAACAATCCTCCTGACGAACTTTTGAAACGTATTTCATCATCTTTTGCCTTCGCAGAAATGCATTCAGGCTCTATTTCTAATGATTCAATCCTTATATTTTCATAAGGACATACTCGCTCACATAAATGACAATCCACACAATGATCTTCATCTACCTTTGGATAAAGAAATCCTTCTGAATCTTCATTCATAGATATGCATCCATGAGCACAAACATTCACACATGCCGCACAACCGCAACATCTATTTTCATCAATTATTCGTATCATTGTGAGTCCACTGCATCTTTAAGCCAAGTCCAAGATTCTATCCTTTTCTTCTCAAGAATTTCATTTACATTTGAAAAATCTATTTTATTTTCAAGAACTTTCTTATGATCATCTCTTATCATTCGTGAATCAAGACCGAATATTGATAGAAGATCATACATCCTAGAATTTTTTGAAGTTGTTCCACTTTTATCTCTTTCATATACAGCAAACTGCTTGTTGAATAAAATCGAGAAGACAGAACCATGAAAAGAATCTGTATATACAAACTCCGAATTCTTAATTAGAGAAAGGAATTCCGCAGGACCCACATTCCACATAGGAATCAAATCACAGTTGTTGTCAAACGAGTTATACTTCTGCTTAGCATAAGGAATAAACACAACTTTCATATTCTTTTTTATATAAAAATCAGAAAGGGAATCCTTAAAAGGACAGTCAGAAAATGAATATACAAGAACATACGGTTCTGTAACAAAACATGGTGCTGCAACATTATTCCATTCATCTACTGATAACAACATCGTGGGGTCTAAAACGATCTTAGCGTCTTTGATACCAAATGAACCTAAAATATCACTTGCTGTCTTTTCACGAACACCTATAGCATCAAACTTTTCGATACATGGAATCATGATTTTAGCCTCTTTGTTATTCAACTTGTTTCTACTGATACTCGCTGCATAAGCAACTTTTTTTGTACCATTGGAAACCGAAAAGTCTTGAAGATAAAGCTTCCTTACTGCATTCGGATTCCATACTTGGTCAGATCCGCTAATAATCACATCAAACTCCTTCTCCAACAAACTAAGACTACCATCAGAATACAAATCTGTCATATAAAAGTTATTACTGATAAATCTATCAAACAGTTCTATCCTAGGCTTAATCTTGGCTTTAATTTCCGAATGAGTCGTAGCTGTAAGTATTTCTTTTATCTTACAGCAAATTTCAATAAAGGAATATTGAGTACACCTTGACAATAGAGTTGTATATATCGGATTTTTATTTGCTTTGTCATTATAAGTAACCAAATATGCATCAAGCCCCATATCTCTCAACACATTCTGCAATGCCAATCCCTGCAAAATTCCTCCATAGTTATAATTTTTATGGAACAAAGTACAAATGGCCACCCTTTTCATAATTCCCTTTCTTTTACTATATTACAAAAATCCGCATAAACCATTGATTGTATATTTTCAATCTTATGATTTTTCATACCACATACCCATGCTTTTTTTCCGTATGTTTCAATCAACTCGGGATTATCCAACAATCTTTTGAATATATCTTTTGTTTCCGAAACATCATTAACAACAAAAGCTGCATCGTTTTCCTTCAAATAAGACATAGAGGCAGTGTTACCACCAATGGCCAGTACACATTTAGCATTGTAAAAATAGTCTACTAATTTGGTAGAAAACGACAACCTATAGATGTACATATCCGCATTATTAACTGGCTCTACGTGTACCAACACGTTAGCTGAATTCATCACCTCCATAGTTTCTTCCGAAGGTATAGGATCCATTAGCTTGCAAGCCCCTTTGATATTCAAACCATTCTCAATTTCTGGAGTATGAGGCGACATGGTATAAACAAACATTTCTATATTCTTCGAATCATTATTAAATTCTCTGATTACTTGTGCTAACTGAGCTAAGACTTTCCATCTCCCGGCACCAATATATCCCATATAAACGACCTTGATAGGTTTACTCCTATCATATTGCCGAACCGGTGCATCGCCTTCAAAAACATGACCTTTATAAAGAATATGACTGTCTTTACCAAAATAACTCCTATATTCTTCCTGCATCTGCTTAGTTATGGTATACATAAAGTCACAATTAGTAGCACACTTATAAATTAGTCTTCTTTCTAATAAATACCTTGTCCAAAATACAGGAGAATATGAAATTCTCTTTAGTGAATAGAAATCATCCCACGGGTATAAAACAAGAGGGATATTAAACTTATTCTTCGCATAAACCATTAATCGATTAATAACAGGAATATAATGTAGGTTTCCAAAAATCAAATCGGGCTTAAAATTTTCAATAAATGCATCTAATTCTTTAGAATGCCAATTACCCCAAGAAGCCATATAATCACGCATCAGCAAGAAGATTTCCCACCGCAAGCTTCTGGCTTTGTTATATGCTGACGAGAATTTCTGTTTTGGGGTATCCATCGGGTTCTCCAGAAAAAATCCTTCACCAACTGGCTTTCTCGAAAAAATACTTTTAAAAAGTTTCTTTTCAGAAATATGGAAATATTTGTGACACAGCGTGTTTTCAGGCATTGTATCTTTAAAATAGATGGATGCAAATTCAAATCGGTCATCCATTCCTTTGAAGATATTTGAATAAGAATTCCCCAAATTATTATCCTCTCTCCAAGTGGTATAAGTAATTGTCAGTATTCTGATTTTTCTTTGCATAATATCAATATATTTACTTATTTCGATCCTTTATTTGATGGTACAATTCAATATACTTTTGATATTGCTTAGCTTTATTATACTGCACTTTTGCTTTTTCTATACAAGCATCTTTATATTCACCTTTTCCTTTTGAAATAACACTACGAATACTTATTAACAGTTCATTTAGATTTCCCTGACTTACAATCAAGCCTGTCGTATCATCAACGCTTTCAATACTTCCTCCTGTTCTAAACGTTATGACAGGGGTTCCACATGCTAAGGACTCAATATTTGTTGTAGGAAAATTATCTTCTAACGTAGGATTGATAAACACATCAGCCGTTGAATAAATAGAGGCCAAATCATTCACATTATCTGTTCTTGTGATCCCAATGCAATGTTTTTGAGGCAGCATTTTTTTCTGCCTATTTGATATGCCAACAATTACCAAACATTCATTATCTGACAATAAATCAGGTAACTTCAAAAGATATTCAGCTCCTTTACGCTTATTAAAACCGGACATTAAAGCCAAAATCACTTTTGTTGTTTGTGGAACTCCATATTTTGACCTAATGTCATTATCTCTCTTAGGCTTAAATATATCAGTATCCACTCCATTGTTTATCACTTCAACCGGATAATTATTTAAAAAAGACTCTCTTGTCAAATCAGCTAACCACTGTGAAGGTGTAATCAAAGTCAAATCCTTAACCCCACAAAATGTTCGTTTCTTATCTAAAAAGTTCTGTTGACTCCTATTAAAAAACCAAGTGAACGGATAATCGTGTAGACAGCGACACTCCCCTTTACATCCGCTTTTCCATTTATCACACTTTGCCAGATCAAAATAAGCACACCAGCCGGTAAAGCTCCAACAATCATGCAGAGTCCATACAACAGGAATATTATGTTTTTTGATATAATCAAAAAGCATTGCAATATTTACGTAATGATTATGGATATTATGCAAATGGATAATATCGGGCTTGATCTCATCCATATACCTTATCAGTCGTCTTGTTGCCCGCAAATTATAAAAACCATGATGAGCAAAAAGTCTTGTTTTTAAAATATTCCATTTAAGTTCCAGAATTCCTTCTAACTTCCTTGTTTTTATATAATCTTCCTCTAGTAACTTTGAATATTCGTAACCATAGGCGACATACATCATTATATTGTTCTTTTCACCAATAGATTTTAAATCATATACAATACGCCCTGTACTGCCACCATTTTTATAAACAGTATTTATTTGAAGTACTTTAATCATTTTTCCATTTTATAATTTTTGCCGGAACACCTCCAACAATTACATTATCGGGCACATCTTTTGTAACAACAGCATTCGGTGCAATTGTTACATTATCACCAATCCTTATCCCCCCCAATATTTTTGAACCGGCACCTATAAAAACATGATTTCCAATAGTTGGAATTCCATTAGGCTTGGCTCCTATCACAACTCCTGGATAAATTGTGGCATAATCACCGATACGAGCATCGGCATTAACAACGATGTATCCGTAATGCCATATTTGTAGCCCTTTACCAAAACTATTAGGAGCTATCTGTATACCCGTCTGGTAAGACAGTTTCCGCAAACGATAATAATATCCAATCATCTGAATTGTATGAAAAATGGATTCTAACGAAATTCGTTTCTGAGACTTTACATTATTCGCGTGATACTCTGCATGGCGAAGACATTTTAAATAGGAATAAATTTTGTGCTGAGAATTTTGAGGATTTGTAACTACAATATTTTTGAGTTTACTAAATATATTTCTTGATAACTTAGGATATAACAATGCATCAGCATCAAGATATTCTTTTAGTTCCTTTTTAGTTGTTATCATAATAAATTAAAAAGAATAGTTGATTTATATGGTATCGTATCAGCCATACCATGAATAGCAGCAATAACAATATGCAAAATGAAGAGAGAGACAAAAGCTATCGTTGAAATATTTCTCATTGTTTTATTTAATGACTGGATAGCCATCGGCACTGCTATCAGTAAAGCCAACATAGGGTAAAAAGACACACGAAATGCCACCTCGAACAGCGAAGACAAAGACAAGAACATCAACCCATACATTGAACATGCTCGAATAAAAAATCGAAGATCTTTATTTCGTATTTTAGCAACAAATGTAAACAACAGAAAAGCTGCCATTATTAAAATATTTGTTTTGGCAGATGTAACCCCAGAATCCAAGTAAAGTTCACGTTTACTTTCTGCAAACAAACCACTATTTGCTGCTATGGAAAACAGCAATGAAGCAAATACGAAGATTCCAATAGATGAAAATATGACAATAGGTAATCGCCTTTTAAAAGTTGACAAAAATATTATTATCGGAATTATCAAAATAAAAATGGCGGAATTATGGAATAAATATCCTAATATCACTAGTATAATGAATGGAATATATTTTTTATCATATAAACAGACTAATGAATATAAGCAAAAGCATAAGGCTATAGATTGTCTCATTAATGAGAATCCATACCACCAAAAGAATAGCATATAAGCAAAGATAAATATAAATGTATTTATCTGACTACGAAATTTCCAAGCTGTCAATCCAACCAAGATTATTTTAATCAACTCGGCTACAAAGAGAAAAAAATTTATAGCTACTGTAGTTCTAGCACATAACCAATTTAAAAGATGATATCCGTATTCAGTCGATTCGTAGCTTTCTAAATGCTTTAGCAAATTTTTATTACTACAAGCATCATAAAAATAAATAGTTCCATATCCAAGCATATCTGTTCCCAAGTTCCAATTTCTTAAACCACCAATAGTGGTAGGCAGCAGAATAAATAATAGAAACAGGACTCTTGATAGTATAGGGCTTTTATTAGCAACATTCGATGATATATAAAATAGGATTGACGTGATAATTGATATTATTAAATAGAATTCCACAATTTTAATATTAAATAATGCAATAGAACAAACTCAAAGTTTAGCTAGTATTAAATAAAAAGAATAAGGATAGAATATGTTTCCATAAGTACCTATTTATCAACGCATTAAGCAACAAGAATCATATTACTTATTTGCATGATAAAAATAAGATATTATGTAAAAATATTATTCCACACTAAATTTCCAAATAGAGAAGCTTTCTATATTCATCTCCCCTCAAACAAATCTTTCAAATTATCATAATAATGCTGCTTGAAATAGGGCGACAGAGTAACATAATCAAAATTGTGACAAATAGCTGCTGCCTTATTGTATGCATCATCCAAATCAGAAGCCACATATACATGATTATCATATATTCCCTTAAACCAATCAGCACCCGTAGTAACCTTATGATCTTTTGTTTTTATGATAACAACAGGGGTATTTGCACAAAGTGAGAATATTGTACCATGATAACGATCTGTAATAACAACCTTAAAATGTGATAGTTTTTCAATTTCTCTCTCAATCGACTCCTCTAAAATCTTTCGCAACTTGTAACCGGTCAATTGACTTTGGGTATCACCATATTCAACTGGAAGTAAAGCCTCAAGTCTCTTCATTAAATTACAAAGTTCGTCATCAGAATAAAATCGCTCTCCATCATTCCTACAACAGAGAAATATTTTATCACGTTCATATTGATAATTATATTCGCCAATCAGAGTCGTAACAATATCTGGAAACAACTTAACCCTGATGTTAGGAAACATTTGTTTTGCTTGTTCATAAGACACTCTATCGCGAGCTAAAAAAAGCATATTATGCGCCTTGTTATGATTCAGAGCTGTTCTTAATCTGTTTTCCTCATGTTGGAAATAGATGGTTTGGGGCATCATAAGTATTCGAGCCTCTGATAAACATTCACATATCAATTCATGCATTAATGGATGATCCCCCCCCCGATCTTGCACACAATAACCACTTTGAAAAATAATTATATCATTATTATATTCAAAATATTTTTTTAAAGTGTTTAGACAAGCGTGGCGATAATTAGTAATGTATCTCGATGGTGTAATATACACTTCATGGTCTGGATAATTTTCTTTTATCCATTTCTTTATACAATAGTATTGTCCATTATCCCCTAAATTATTATTCTCCGTACGACCAAGGTAGAAAACTTTATTTTTACCTTTATTCTTAATCATAAAGTCCTTTAACCTCCCCGCTTCCTTAGCAGAATCTATAGCAACTAATAATCTCTTAATTGGACGAAGTTGCTTTCTGATTAGCTTTATTAATGCTTTCATCTTTATTTTCTCAATTTTCTTTTTATAATATTAAGCCCAGGTTCTCCTATTATATTTTTTACCATATTTTTAAGACAATCAGTTGGTGTCGTTATAGCATTTGAAGACACTATAGCATCCATAGCCTTTGGCTCATCATCACCGTTAGTGAACACCTCCAAGATTATGGACTTTTCATTATGCATCAAAAAAATATCTTTTACTTTGTCTAATTCATTTTTGTTATTTGCTTTAAGGTACTTGAAACCACAATTCTCTGCCCATCCTTTTGCACTACCATTATGCCCATTCGCAGAAATATAACTATCAACATGAACATCTTTTTTCCAGTTTCGAGTCATTATTTTAAATTCTGCACCACCGCCGTTATTTATGAGAAGAATACGAACATTATTCTTAATATTACGAATACCTAGAGAATTCATATCATAAAAAAAAGCAAGGTCGCCTGTCACGATAAAACAAAGTTCATCGGTATTCATACTTTCACCTATTAACATAGAGTTGCAACCATCTATGCCAAAAGCAGCAACATTCCCATACCCCTGAATACTTGGATTAAGAGGAAAATAACTCCAGCAACGAAGGCTATTAAGAATAGCATAATTCATAATACTATTCTGAGGTATAGATTTATAGAGTTGCTGAGCTACATAAAGATTAGAGAATGGAAGTTCTATATCATAATTCATTGTATCGTTCAACTGTTTCCATGCACTAAAGTAATTATGTTCACTGCTATTTTCTTTAGTCATTCGATTGAAGAAGTAATAATCAGGACACTCAAATATTTTGACTAGACAGCCGTATGTATCTACGTAATTACCATCCTCACTAACACGCCAATGTTCTACATTACCTATCCTATTGAGCGCATTATAAATAGGATAGTCACCAGTTTGTCCACCAATAGTAATACACACATCTGGAGTTAGTTTTTTCATTCCTCCGCATGATACCAAAAGATTACCTTGGATAGCAAACTTCCCATGATAATTAGAAAGATGATTAACATACACCGCAACATCATGAGATTCACAAAAAGCATCAATAGCTTTATTCTGTTTATCTGTGAAAGGGCGATGTTCACCAACCACAATCAACACTTTTTTTCCATATAACTCTGCATCTGCCCACTCATCCCATGCCATATAACGTTTTAATGGTCGAATCGTCGGAAGTTCTCCATTCTCAAAGACCCCCTGCAATGTATCTTCAATACGAATATTCAACTGTACAGGTCCTGGATTACGATGAGTCGTCTCCAATATAGCATCTTTTGCATTATGATAACACTGCACACGGGTGTTAACATCTGTAATTGGAGGTAAATCGAAACTATGCTTCACAGCATCCCTTGGCAGAGAACATTGATCGGGGGCTTGCATATAGTCCTGATATTGAAAACGTTCCAACTTTGATGTAGTGATAGCTAATATAGGCGCATGTTTGTAAAATGCTTCCGTAAGACCAGGAACATAATTACGAGTTGCCTGTGCACTCGTACATGACGTAGCTATAACTTCTCCAGTTTGCAAGTACAAACCTATGGCAAAGTACATGGCACTTCGCTCATCAGGAACGGAATAACAAATGAAAAAAGGATCATCCTGCACTGCCTGCGATATTGGAATATTAGTTCCACCAGGACTTACTACAATGTGTCGGATATTATATTGTTTCAGCAACGCAATAACTATGCGTACATTTTCTTGAGTTGTATACATTTCAATTCATAAATTAATTATTTGTCTATACAAATGGTACCAGATCCTCCTGTTAAAAAGAATGTATCTCCAACTATACCATTACCTAAATCACTTACCATAAATAATGCGAGATTAGCAATTTCTTCCACCGTTGACATACGACCCGATGGATTTGCATTCCATTCCAAATCCAAATCTCCATCCACCACTTTACCAAGCATTGGAGTAGCAGTAGGACCAGGTGCAATACCATTAACAACTATTCCATATCTTATCAATTTATCAGCAAAGCCTAATGTTAACCCATTTACAGCCCTTTTAGATATTTCATATGGAGTCCATCCTGGTTTTAAAGCAGATGCTGAACTCACATTAAGAATATGCCCTTTTGTTCCATGTTTAATCATCACTTTCGAAACAAATTGACAAATAAAATACATTCCTCTTAAATTGATATTCATAACTTTATCCCACTCATAAGGGGTAATTTCACCAAATTTCTCGACACCATGATAACCTGCACTATTTACAAGAATATCAACTACCCCAAGATGATTTATGATTTGCTCTTTCAGATTAGGAATATCATTAAGATCAGCAGTTAAGAATTTGCAATTTAATTCTTCAGCGCATTTTTTCAACTTAGATTCATCACTCCCTCCAATAATAACTTCACACCCTGACGCAATGAATTTCTTTGCGATAGCAAATCCGATACCACTACTCCCCCCAGTAATAAAAGCCTTTTTCCCCACTAAAAGATTACTCTCTATATCTTTTATAACTATAGGAACAATTTTTTTTCTTACAATTTTTCTCTTTATGTAAGATTTAAAGCTATTCAACATATCCACTCATTTTTTATTTTGCTTACGTAAAAACTAGAAGAATCAGCACCATCCTCATTTTCTTACTATAGTATAAACAGATTTATATGATTCCAGTATTATTAACAACAGAAAAAGAAACTCACTTTACTTATTTCAATTTGTTCCTTATTTTTTGTGATATCATTAGTTGTTCATTCTTTGTCAATCCACAAAAATAAACACTAACTGCTACAGACAATGATCCTACCAAAATAGAAATTACCAAACGAATAAAAGATGAATCCATTGAAAATACGACAATAAAAGGACATAACATTGCAATACATGTAACTATTGCAACTCTCATAATAACATCTTTCATAAACATCAACGGTGGAAAATCAAGCATTTCCTTCATAAGTCCCAGGCGTACACATTCAACAAGTGCATAAACAACCATGAAAATAATATAGGAACTCTCTGCTGGAAGACCTAATTTAAATGCTATCCAAGTAAAAGGAAACGCTAAACAGCCAATAGGGGTTATCCATAACACATAACGCCTTATTGTCCCTGTAGCCATACAAGCTATGTATCCCGTATTTCCTAAAACATTTATCATCGATCCAACGATAGTTAATCGTAAAAATATAACAGTATGTTCCGGTACTATTTTCAACCAAAGCATAAGAATATACTTTGTCTCAAAAATGACTGGAAGAGAAAAAAATAACAATAAGTAATAAGAAAACTTTGCCCCCCTACATACTAATTTAAACATTTCATTTTTATTCCCTATGGCATAATTCTTAATAATTTGAGGATTTAATGCTGTTGAGAAATTATTAACAAATTGTATTATTGCTGTATCTACCTGTACAGCAATCCCTCTTGCTGCATTTAGTGTCACACCAAAAAAAAGATTTATGAGTATATTAACACCCTGAGTATTGAAAATATAAGCACCGTTAGTGAAAAAATTCCATCCAGCAAAACCAGCCATTTCTTTCAAAATCGACTTATCATAAATAAAATGATAACGACTTTCAATGAAGTGATAATTACAATATAAGCTATATGTAATGCGAACCACTACAGCAACACAAACTAACAGAACTGCATAAGTAATAAGTTTATCTGCAGAAGAAAGTGCCAAAAGATATACAATTAACAATTTTAACACGGCTTCAAGTATAGAAATGTAAGCGAATGCAGACATCTTTTCATGCGCCACTATACAAGCATTATATGGTATACTTATTAAATTGATGCAGAAAGTTATTAAAGAACACTGTAACACCCAATTTGCTGCCTCCATACGCTCGGGAAGTATATTTAGATGTGTGTTAAGAAACCATATCCCTATTGGTTCTGCAATTAATAAAATGAGAAATGAAATTCCAATTTGTATATTAATACTTGTTGAAAATATACGTTTAAGCCTTTCACCGTTTTCTTTCCCTAACTCAAAAGTCAAAAAACGACTAATGGAAGACGACAATGCTCCACTAATAACTGAAAACATAGCCACTACTCCCCCAACGACATTGTAAATACCATAGTTTTCCACACCGAGAATATTCAACACAACACGACTCGTATAAAGCGTGATTGCCATAATTAATAAAGTGCGAAAATAGAGAAGTAAAGTGTTCTTTGCTATACGTTTATTACCTTGTGATACGTCTGCCATAAAACTTATAAACCTTTTGATTGATATAAAAAAGTAAGATTAAATACTTGTAAGTTACAAGTCCCTAAGCACTTCAACACATCACTATAAATCAAACTTTATATTTTTAATGATAGTAGAATTTATTGTATATACCATCAATCTTATATTTCTATTTTTACATCAGATGATTAGAGCCCTACTATAGCGTAGTTGGATCTGGGATTTTGAGACTTTTTTCCAATAGTCAAAACATTTCCGTTCTTGTCGTCAAAGTCGGCGACTCTATAACGTTCGGAATCGGCAACCCCATAGACGAATACAAAAACTTACGTTCTTCTCCAACTGTTCACTCCTTTAGTGATAGGATACGACGAGTACTCGAACCACCGGCTAAAACTATTCCTTTCATTCTGTTTATCGTATTTTTTTTTGTAAAAGCCCAATGTATTCACTGCTTATTTTATATTTCAAAGCAGATAGAATTATAATATATTTCGTGGATTTTTTAATTGGGAAAGGTTATCGGACAACAAGCCCCTAATATTTGTCACCGACATTAAATAGATAATCTGCTATATTAAGCAGATCTTTTGTAATGTTCTTGCAGTAAAATCCCCCATGTCCCCTATAAAAAGATTGATTATTTAATCATTCAAATCCCCATTTTCTGATGCTGGCTCTACACATCCAGCCGGTATATCTACACATGCACACCCCAACATTGTCAATCGAACAACAACTTTCGATTTCCCATTCACATTTACTAATTCCCCTTCCAGTCCTGCCAATGGTCCCTTGATTACCCGTATTTTTTCTCCTGGAGCTAATGGCGATGTACTCATGCTGATCGTCTCATCCGAGTAGTCGAGCATAAACTTAAATCGCAACATTTGTTGGTCAGGAATAACAGCCGGAGTACTCTCCCCACGTAATACCATGTAACGGCTGATAGCAGATAAGGTTAAGACTTCTTTTTGTTCTCGCGGATCAACATGAACGAAGATCATCATCGGAAGTAGTACCCGGTCGACAACTTTACGACGGTCGCTCCATTGATGGACTTCTTGTTGAATTGGAAGGAAATTTTCGATCCCCATTTTCGTAAGTCGCTCACTTGTTTTTTTCTCGTGACAAATACGTACGATTGCCACTAACCATCGTTTTGAGCGTGCTACGCCTCTGCCAATCACATCTGTTGGCAGAAGATTTCGATCGTCATTTTTCTTAATGATCATGTATTTTTACCCCTCATTTTTCCATTACTCCTTAGGCAATGGATTGAATTCGGTGACAAAGATAAATAAAATAATAAATAGTAAACAAGAAAAAACGCTTTCTTTTTTTACACACAAATAGAAATATATAGTTAAGACTATCCTAGACATAAAGAAATACTCTACCTCTATCACATTGGTTCTATTTTACCACCCATATTTTATACAACATCCCTATACAAATCAGGCGCGGAATTTCCGCGCCTGATTTGTATTTCTTTTGATTTACTTACCACTTATAATTGATACCAAAGCTAAGCAATTCTTTCAACTGGAAGAAGCTGTCTCCTTCAGTCGGTTTCGAGCTATCGTCAAAACGGGTATGTATATAGAGCTTAGTAGAAAGATAACGGTTCAAAACGAAGTTGAATGTATTCTCCCACTCTACACGTGCCCAATGGTAGTTGGTCAGATAATTGAGACGAGACTCTAAAGTTACTGCAGAGATAATAGTCCAATTCAATGTCGATTGCAACTGGGAACCGAAGTCGTTTTTAGAGCATTTTCCTTTGTCTAAACCAAACTTAGTTTCGTCTACTTCAGAATTGCCAATATAACGCAAGTTGTAAGTCAACGGCGCCATAAACACGGAAAGATTAAATTTCTTCTTACTCAATTTATAATCCATACCGACACTGACCGCCAAATCTGCCGGAGACAAGAAAGACGAAACCAATTCTTCACTGTTAGCTTTATATCCGTTGAAGAACTGTGTCTTAAACTCGGAAGAAATGGTATAGTACCAATTCTTGAAAGCCCTCAAACCTAATTTATTATATAAGCGGAATTGGTCGGTATTAAAAAGATATTTATGATATTCATCTGACGGTGTGGAAGTCATACCCACTTTAGCTTCCAGTTGATTCTCAAACAGGACTTTTTCATTATCATTATAGTTGGCAAAAATCTGAAAAGTGGCTAATCCGGAGAAGTTACTTTCACCTCCCTTATACCAGTTATCCGAAAGGTGGTTCTGACTGATCTGCAACGATCCGTTACCTCCGGTCACCCACCAGTTAGGCCTGCTAATCTTCATATTGGCCTTTCCTACATTATCATCCATGTTTTCCGGTTGAAACAGATGAATAACGTTTGCTTTTGGAGATATTTTCGGCTTCACATCATGACGGAACACATCACGACTCATGATACGATCCTCCGTAGTGACAACTAATTCCGGACGCGCCAAATAAAGATCCATCAACGCGCTGTTGACTATCTTCTCGGCACGTTGAGTTTTGGTAAATGCCAGGGTATCGTATGGCAAAAGCTCTTGCGTCAGTTGAGGAGTGGTATCCAATTGCATGGGTTTCCATTCCAGCTTCGAGTATTGAGCCATCGGAGCATAATAATATGCCAAAGGTGTAAACAGACGAAAATAATCGGGATCGGACGGAATATAACGTGGCGGCACAGACAAATCATTCAAATAATCCAATTGCGCAACATACCTATTATATAAATAAGAAACAGTATCCAATTTCGGAGTCGGACCTGACAGATTAAGTTTTAGCATTAAATATTTCTGAAGCTCTGCCGAAAGCGTATCGGCTTTCACAACTCTGGCCTTTGCCACAACCGCCGAAGGTTTGACCGTTTTAGCTGGTTTAATCACTTCAGGGGCAGGCTGCAGAGAGTCAGTCGGAAGTGAAGCAGCCTCGACTGGTTCCTGCGCAAAAAGCGATAACGATAAGATTGACAGGATAAACGCTGAACATAAAGTAGTAATTCTCATCATATT
>ENA-USUG01000688-USUG01000688.1-human-gut-metagenome-genome-assembly--contig:-NODE-688-length-58155-cov-6.270274_pt1 | contig 58155 bp, 49 predicted proteins | sample MGYA00250059_ERZ773394 | MGnify/ENA primary metagenome ERZ773394 (study PRJEB29103, sample SAMN06111957) | human gut metagenome | biome: human gut; feature: ankylosing spondylitis patient; material... | reverse complement strand
TTCCCGAGTGGCCAAAGGGGACAGACTGTAAATCTGCTGCAAATTGCTTCGGTGGTTCGAATCCACCTCCATCCATTAATTTCATAACGCGGGGTGGAGCAGTCTGGAAGCTCGTCGGGCTCATAACCCGAAGGTCGTAGGTTCAAATCCTGCCCCCGCAATTTTGTATGTTTACTCATAAGAGTTCATACAAGAAGATATGTGCCTTGGTAGCTCAGTTGGTAGAGCAGAGGACTGAAAATCCTCGTGTCACTGGTTCGATTCCGGTCCAAGGCATATCTTTTCAAACGGGCGTGTAGCTCAGTCGGTAGAGCACTTGACTTTTAATCAAGTTGTCCGGGGTTCGAATCCCCGCACGCTCATGTTGAACCGTTTTTCCTTAGTTGACAAGGGAAAGCGGTTTTTTATTGCTCTAAAATCCGCAAAAATCCCAGACACCATTTTATGGTTATTCATCAAATTCTACAATCACATAATATCCACGATCATTGTGTTGAATTTCTTTTACGATTCCATGAGTGCTTTTTAAACGGTCACGGCCTTTATAGCAACCGGACATAGCAACTGCAGGTTCGATGATGTAGCAGCTTCCGCTGTCAGCTTCGTGATCGGTGATTTCGACTTCCTGGCCTTCGGTTACCAGGCCCTGGCGTTCCATTTTAAATTGAATCGTTCTCATATTGATTTGCCTCTTTTCTTTCATCTACATTATTTTGAAAAATCTATGTTATTTTGAAAAATAAAGGTAACTGTTTTTTTGAAACCGTAAGAGTATTATAGTGGGAATCTGTGAGAAAGTAAATAGGATTGGAAATAAGTAGATTCTATGATACAATTTACGAAGAAAAGGGTAGCTATGAAGGTACTGAATCGTTACGAAAAAGGTTTGAAAAAGAGTGGAGATTGGAAGTATGGATCTATATGATAAATTAGTGGATTACAGTCAGTCGGATGTGTATCCATTTCATATGCCGGGGCATAAAAGGCAGGTGGGGAATCCGTTTTTACAGGAATTTCCTAACCCATATGCCATTGATATTACGGAGATTGATGGATTTGATAATTTACACCATGCGGAAGGGATCATTCGGGAGTCTATGGACCGGGCGGCAAAGATGTACGGGGCAGACCGGAGTTATTATCTGGTCAATGGAAGTAGCTGTGGGATTTTGAGCGCGGTCTGCGGGATGACTCAGCATGGAGGGAAGATTTTGATGAGCCGGAACTGCCATAAGGCGGCTTATCATGGAGTTTTCCTCAATCGGCTGCGCGTGGAATATATTTATCCACAAATCATAGAGGAATTTGGGATACAAGGTGGATTAGTTCCGGAAGATGTCGAGCAGGTGTTGAAAACCGATCACGATATTCAGGCGGTGCTTGTGGTGTCGCCGACGTATGATGGAATTGTATCTGATGTAGAAAAAATTGTGGAAATTTGTCATGGGTGTGGGATTCCGTTGATTGTGGATGAAGCTCATGGGGCGCATTTTCGGTATCATAAGGGATTTCCGGTGTCGGCGCTGGATCTGGGAGCGGATGTGGTGATCCAGAGTCTTCATAAGACATTGCCGGCGTTTACCCAGACATCGATCCTTCATGTGAAGGGGGATCTGGTGGACCGGGAGCGGCTGGAGCATTATCTGCAGATTTTTCAGAGCAGCAGTCCGTCATATCTGTTTATGGCTGGGATGGAGCGGTGCCTGAGATTTATGGAAGAGGGTAAAGGGACAGAAGAGGGAATGACCGGCGGACGGAGTATGATGGATCAGTTTTATCATAGGCTGGTGAAACTTCGAAAGGAGTTGGGGGCGATGAAGCATCTGCGGCTTCTGGAAGAAGACCAGAAAGGAAAAAACGGGGTCTATGACCTGGATATTTCCAAGGTGATCATCTCCACAAGGGGAACTGGAATTAATGGAGAAGAGCTGGGAGAATGGCTTCGCCGGGAGTATCATTTGGAAATGGAGATGTGCGCGGCAGAGTATGTGACAGCGATCACGACGGTGATGGATACGGAGGAAGGATTGCGGCGGTTCCGGAATGCATTGTTGGAGATAGACGGAAAACTGAGTGATAGAGTAGAAAGCCAGGATTGTGGAAAAAAGAATCAGAGATATGAATTAAAGCCAGAAACGGTGATGAGCATCGCGGATGGCTGGGAACAGGCAGACAAGAAAATTTCTTTGGAAGACAGTGTTGGGCGAATCTCTGGGGAGTATATTTATTTGTATCCGCCAGGTATTCCATTTGTGGTGCCTGGGGAGAAAATCAGTCAGGAAGTGGTGGATCTGGTGAAGCGGTATCAGAAATGTGGATATTCAGTACAGGGAATGGCTGACCAGAACTGCAAAGAAATACGTGTAGTAAGGTAGATGCGTCGGACGTGTGAAGGAAGAAAATGCAGAGTGTAAATTGCAGATCGATCAGACGAAAGAATTTGTGGAAGAAAAAGAACGAAATAGCGATAGAGGAGAAAATGAAAAGTGGGAAAAGTAATCGTAATCGAAGGCAGTGACGGAAGCGGAAAGGCAACACAGACAAAATTATTGTACGAGGCATTGACAGCACAGGGAAAAAAGGTGAAGATGGTGTCTTATCCTTGTTATGAGAGTGATTCATCTGCGTTGGTGAAAATGTATCTGCAGGGGGAATTTGGCGCTGATCCGGTGGCAGTGAATCCATATGTGGCATCTTCCTTTTTTGCGGTGGACCGGTTTGCTTCTTATCTGAAGGACTGGAAGGAATTTTATGAGAGCGGGGAAGACCATATCGTGATCTGTGATCGGTATGTGACCAGCAACATGCTTCATCAGACAGCGAAACTGGACTCCCTGGAGGAGAAACTGGCATTTCTGGACTGGGAGTATGATTTTGAGTTTGTAAGAGGCGGACTTCCGGTGCCGGAGAAGGTATTTTTCCTGGATGTAAAACCGGAGGTAACTTTCCGCCTGATGAAGGATCGGGAAAATAAGATCACTCATCAGGCAAAGAAAGACATCCATGAGTCTGATCAGGCATTTTTGGTCAAATCTTATGAGAACAGCATGATTTTAAGTAAAAAATATGGCTGGACCAAGATTTCATGCTGCGATGAGACCGATAATATGAAGTCTATTGAAGCAATTCATGAAATGATTATGAAGCAGTTGTAGAAACAAGTGTAGAAACAGTTGTAAAAGTAGTTTGCGCAACGCGTGAACAGTAACTAAAAGCATGTAAGCGGAATGCGTTTACAGCTTCATATCCCGGATATAGAAAGCCACCTGGTAAGGAAACAGATCCTGGGCGGTTTTTAAAGGGTTATTTAAAATTTTTTTGATATTCTGGATCCGGTAATTGACCGTATTCCGGTGGGTAAAGGTAGATTCTGCCACGCCCATCAGACTACGGTCATTTTCAATATAAGAACGCAATGTTTCCAGATACTGGGAATGGTGATGTTGGTCATGCTCTTCCAAAGGTCCAAGGAGCTGCTGTTCGTAGGATTTCAGGATCGTTGTGTCATCGGCGGCAAACAGGATCTTGAAAAACCCCATTTGTTGGAAATCGATGATCTTCTTGTCTGTCTGGTAGGCCATTTGCGCAGCCATCCGGGCGCTGGAAAAAGCGGATTTTACCGAGGCAATGCCGTTGACCTGGGAACCAATGCCAAGGGAGAGCATATTTCTCCTGGTAAAATAAGAAAATTGGTCTAAAATCTGGTCGGCAATTTCCTGCGTGTAAGCAAGGGGCAGGTGATTGATGACCAATGTGTAACAGTCATCCATTTCAAAAAGAAGATAAGGAGACTGAAGGCGTTTGGATTTCTGCCAGAGAGTCAGATGGTTTTCCAGGTGAAGAATGGCCTGACGGAAGGCAGTGGTATCTTCTACACCAAAACGGATCCGGATACAGAAGACCTGGAAGGTACTGTCCGTCTGGAAACGATTCTTCAGATGTGCAAAAAGTTCAGAGTTCAGTGGTGCGCCCTGAATGATGGACTGAAAAATATCACCGTATTCCCGTTCTTTTTGGGCCCGTTTCATGATAATGGTGCAGAATTCCTGGACTAATTGGGTGCAGGAAATTTCCCATGGCATGGCAAACAGTGGAAAATCATTTTGATTGCACCAGTCAATAACAGACTGTGGAATGTTTTTTAGGTACATGCCGGTGTTTAAGATCAGACCAGAACAGTCCCGTTTTTTCATGGAGGTGACTACGTGAAGGAGCCAGTCCGTTTCCTGGGATTTCATACCAGTGGTGACAGCCAGCTCCTGTCCACCGAACCGGTTGAGAATGATCTCGTCTTCCAGGAGGTGAACCCAGCCTACGATATGGTTGAGACCGCCTTTTCCGGCAATTAGCTTCAGTTCAAAGGTTCGCTTGGTTTTATCAAATAATTCATCAAGACGGATGGCCATGAGGAGTCCTTTCTGTGTCCGCGTAATAAGGACATCTGTAAATTTTATGTATTGACAGTACATATTTTAGCGTTATTTTCAGATTAGCAGATTATGGACGAAATGTCCAGAAAACGATATACTATAAACAGAAAAAGACAAAACGAAATATTAATAAAAACCATACTGAAAATACAAATCATGTACAAATAACAAAGACAAAGGCGAAAATGGTATGGTGGAGCAGGCAATAAAAAAATTGCCGGAAGCGCAGCAGCAGGAAAATGAAGATTGCGAATGGGAGGTGCAGTTATGGGCGGTATGGATATGGGATTTGTGAATGAACCATCGATGTGTGGAGAAAAGACAACATGTCCTCAGTGGATGGCTGGAGAGCAGTTATATAACTGCGAGAACTTCACCAAGACATTGAGAAAAGCCGGATTTAATCTGGATCGTCTGTTTAAGCAGATGAGATTGTCAGAACAGTGAATGGCATCTGTGTGTTGTGAAGGCAATGATTGACAGAGGATCGAGATTGAAAAGGTATTGTAGGAAAAAGATACAGGTCAGATGAAATGAAATAGAAGTGGGAAAAGCAGATTTCTGTGGAGGTGAATTCCGTGGAATCTGCTTTTTACTTTACGGGATTCTGGTTCACAGTCTCTATACATAAAAGCGATTTTATGCTATAATGACCAAAAGTAAGTCGTGAAGGAGGGGATTTTATGCCAGGTTTTCAGGACATTTTAGGACATGAGACCATTAAGGAGCATTTTAAGAAAGCCATAGCAGTTCACAAGGTTTCCCATGCGTATATCCTTGCGGGAGAAGCGGGAATGGGGCGCAAATCCCTGGCCAATGCATTTGCTTTGACGCTTCTGTGCGAAAAGGGACAGACAGAGCCCTGTCTGGAGTGTCATGCGTGTAAGCAGGTGCTGTCTGGCAATCATCCGGATCTGATTTACGTTACTCATGAAAAACCGGCCAGTATTGGTGTGGATGATATCCGTGAGCAGATCAATGATACCATCCAGATCCGGCCTTACAGCGCGAATTATAAGATCTATATCGTGGATGAAGCGGAGAAGATGACGGTACAGGCGCAGAACGCCCTGCTAAAAACCATCGAGGAACCACCGGCTTATGCGGTCATCCTATTATTGACCACCAACCCGGATGGATTTCTGCCTACGATTTTATCCCGCTGCGTCCAGTTGAAGTTAAAACCGCTCCCGGACTCCATGATCCGTGGTTATCTGACGGAGAAGATGGGCGTGTCTGAGAGCCAGAGCGAGTTGTACGCTGCATTTGCCAGGGGAAATCTGGGTAAGGCGAAACGGCTGGCAGAATCAGAGGATTTCCGTCAGTCCTACGAGCAGATATTAAATATTTTAAAAAATATCCGCCAGATGGACATTTCCCAGCTTTTGGACGCTATCAAGCGCCTGAAGGATGAAAATATGGATCTGCACGAATGTCTGGATATTATGCAGGTGTGGTACCGGGATGGTCTGATGTTTAAGGTGACCAAGGATGCCAATCTGCTGATCTTTAAGGATGAATTCAGCGCGATGAATGAGATGAGCACCCGGATCGGATACGATGGCTTTGAAAATATTTTAAATGCCATTGACAAGGCGAGAATCCGTCTGGATGCGAATGTTAATATGGAACTTGCTCTGGAACTGATGTTCCTGGCGATGAAGGAGAATTCATAAATGGTAAAAGTAATTGGAGTAAGATTCCGGAATGCGGGAAAGATCTACTATTTCGCACCGGGCAAATACGAGATCAAATCCGGTCAGCACGTGATCGTGGAGACGGCCAGAGGAATCGAGTATGGATATGTAGTGCTGGGAACCCGTGAGGTGGAGGACGGCAAGGTGGTTCAGCCGTTAAAATCTGTGATCCGCATGGCAACCAAGGAAGATGAGGCTGTAGAAGAGGCGAATAAAAAGAAGGAAAAGGACGCATTTAAGGTGTGCTTAGAGAAGATCCGCAAGCACAATCTGGAGATGAAGCTGATCGATGTGGAGTATACCTTCGATAATAACAAGATTTTGTTTTATTTTACCGCAGATGGAAGGATTGATTTCCGTGAGCTGGTAAAGGATCTGGCGGCGGTATTTAAGACCAGGATCGAGCTTCGTCAGGTAGGTGTCCGGGACGAAACCAAGATCGTAGGCGGAATCGGTATCTGTGGACGGCCGCTGTGCTGCCATTCCTATTTATCTGAGTTTATTCCGGTGTCTATTAAGATGGCGAAAGAGCAAAACCTGTCCTTAAATCCGACCAAGATCTCCGGCGTCTGCGGAAGACTGATGTGCTGTTTGAAAAATGAGGAAGAGACCTATGAGTACCTGAATAGTAAACTTCCGAATGTAGGCGATTATGTGACCACAGACGATGGCTTGAAGGGTGAGGTACACAGTGTTAATGTCCTTCGTCAGACCGTGAAGGTGATCGTGGTTGTGGACAAGGACGAAAAGGAGATCCGCGACTATAAGGTTGATCAGTTAAAGTTCAAGCCGAGACGCCGCAAGGAGAAATCCCATGTGCAGGACGATGAGTTGAAGAAGTTAGAGGCATTGGAGAAGAAAGAGTCCAGATCCAAGCTGAATGACAATTAGAGGAATTGAGGGGCACTGTGATCGGGCAGTGTCCCTTTGTGGTTAGAGAGCATCTGCAGAAGCTGTTATGGCAGATTTTGCTGGTTGGAGAGCATCCACAGAAGCTGTTATGGCAGATTTTGTTGGTTGGTGTGCAGACGGAGATGTGTGTCAGTCTGACGGAAAACAGAAGGGAGGCGGAGTATGGAACAGTCCGCAGAGACGAAAAAGAAGGATTGCCCGGATGCAAGGGAGCAGTTTCTGGTGGAGATCCTGGAAGATGAGCGGGTGGATGATCTGCAAAGAAATGGGTATCACATAATTCAGAAGCGGAATGGGTTCTGTTTCGGCATGGACGCGGTGCTGTTAGCCGGGTTTGCCAGGGTAAATCCAGGGGAACGGGCTATTGATCTGGGAACTGGAACAGGAATCATTCCTATTTTGCTGGAAGCCCGGTATGAGGGCGAACATTATACAGGTCTTGAGATCCAGGAAGAAGTGGCAGAGATGGCCAGACGCAGCGTGCGGCTCAATGGATTAGAGGATAAGGTGGATATTGCCCTTGGCGATATCAAGGAGGCCAGTGTTCGGTTTGGTAGAGCACAGTTTGATGTGGTGACTTCCAATCCGCCTTATATGAATGATGCCCATGGACTCAAAAATCCGGACCTGCCCAAAGCTATTGCACGGCATGAGGTGTTATGTACGCTGGACGATGTGGTGCGGGAAGCAGCAGGACTTTTAAAGCCTGGTGGGCGGTTCTATATGGTCCACCGGCCCCACCGGCTGATCGAGATCATTAATACTTTGACGAAATATAAGCTGGAGCCGAAACGGATGAAGCTGGTGCACCCATTTGTGGACAAGGATGCCAACATGGTGCTGATCGAAGCAGTCCGTGGAGGAAAGTCCATGATCAAGGTGGAGGCACCGATCATTGTATACAAAGAACAGGGCGTGTATACAGATGAGATTTATGATATTTACGGATATTAGGAAGAGAAGGGAACAATATGGCAGGAAAATTATATTTGTGCGCGACCCCTATCGGTAATCTGGAGGATATCACGTTCCGGGTGCTGAACACATTAAAAGAAGTGGATCTGATCGCGGCAGAAGATACCAGACACAGCATTAAGCTGCTAAATCATTTTGGCATCAAGACACCTATGACCAGCTACCATGAGTTTAACAAGGTAGAGAAAGCCAGATACCTGGTGGAACAGTTAAAAGAAGGTGTGAACATTGCGGTAGTCACCGATGCAGGAACTCCAGGCATCTCAGATCCGGGCGAGGAGCTGGTACGCCAGTGTTATGAGGCTGGAATCGAAGTTACTTCTCTTCCAGGCCCGGCGGCGTGTATTACGGCCTTAACGATGTCCGGCCTTGCTACCAGAAGATTCTGTTTTGAGGCATTTCTGCCGTCAGAGAAGAAGGAAAAACAGTGGATTCTGGATGAACTGAAAAATGAAAGCCGCACCATCATCATTTATGAAGCGCCACATCGTCTGGTGCGGACTCTGGAAGAATTAGAAGAGACACTGGGCAACCGCCGCCTGACCATCTGCCGGGAGTTGACGAAAAAGTATGAGGAAGCGTATCAGACTACGTTCGAGGAAGCACTGGCCCGCTATGAGGTGGAAGAACCAAAGGGCGAGTGCGTGCTGGTGATCGAGGGTAAGAGCATTGCCCAGAAGAAAGAAGAACTGGCAAAATCCTGGGAAGAGATGACTCTGGAAGAACACATGGAGATGTACGAGAGCCAGGGAATCGACCACAAAGAAGCCATGAGACGGGTGGCGAAGGACCGGGGAATCAGTAAAAGGGATGTGTATCAGCAGCTGTTGTGATAGAACCGAAATGGTATTTGTCGAGAAAAAGTTCTTGACAAATACCATTTCATTCTATATTATTACTTTGATATTCAAACTATTTGAAACACAAAGTGAAATGGTGACAAGAATGATAACAAAGATAATAGGAACTGGTTCCTGTGTTCCGGAGCGGATCGTGACCAATGACGATCTGGCTCAGATCGTGGAGACCAGTGATGAGTGGATCCAGAGCCGGACGGGAATCCGGGAGAGACGGATCTCAGAAGGAGCGGATACGGCGGAGCTGGCAGCGGGAGCAGCGAAAGCAGCTCTGGAAAATGCCGGAGTCAGCGCAAATGATGTGGATCTGATCCTGGTGGCAACTTCAACGCCGGATCATTGCTTTCCAAACGCGGCGTGTATGGTCCAGGCGGCTATTGGCGCGGAACGGGCGGTGGCCTATGACATCAGCGCGGCCTGTTCGGGATTCCTGTTTGCGGTGAATACGGCCCATGCATTTTTAGGTTCCGGGATTTATAAGACAGCGCTTGTGATCGGAGCGGATACGTTGAGTAAGATCGTAGACTGGAGCGACCGGAGCACCTGTGTGCTGTTTGGTGACGGCGCGGGAGCGGCGGTGCTGAGAGTCGAAGAAGGTGAAAAATCTGGCATTTTCGCTATGAAGATGGGCTCTGACGGAAAAAAAGGTCCGGTACTTTCCTGTGTATCACGGACTGTTGGTAATTTCCTGACTAATACGGAACCGCAGATCGGCTACACGACCATGGATGGCCAGGAAGTCTTTAAGTTCGCGGTGAAGAAGGTTCCGGAGACGATCAAAGGGCTTCTGGATGAGAATGGACTGGAGCCAAAGGATGTAAAACATTATGTTCTGCATCAGGCCAATTATCGGATCGCGGAGGCTATCGCCAAACGGTTAAAGGTGTCCATGGAGCAGATTCCTACCAATATGGAGCATTACGGCAATACATCCGGTGCTTCGATCCCGCTTCTGTTAGATGAGCTAAACCGGGCTGGAAAGATCCAGAAAGGTGATCTGCTGGTACTTGCCGGATTCGGCGCAGGACTGACCTGGGGCGCGACGCTTGTGAGATGGTAGGATGAGGGCAGAGAAAAAGGCAGCGAAGCAACAAAAATATAAATAAAAATTCAAGACAAAAAGGAGATTAAAACCATGTTAGAGAAAATGAAAGAGATCATCGCAGACCAGTTAAGTGTAGACGCAGACACTATCACAGAGGCTTCTAAATTCAAAGAGGATTTAGGTGCAGATTCCTTAGACTTATTTGAGTTAGTTATGGCATTAGAGGATGAGTATTCTGTTGAGATCCCGGCTGAGGACTTAGAGAAGCTGACCAGCGTTGGCGAGGTTATGGATTATTTAAAGGCAAAGGGTGTTGAATAAACAGCCCGGCATTCCTGCGTGCAGGCATATAGGCAGTTTGTATATCAGGAAGTAAAGTTAGAGTAAAGAAATTCCATCAGCAGCGGAGGCAGATATGAAAACAAGAATTACAGAACTTTTAGGAATCCAGTATCCGATCATCCAGGGCGGTATGGCATGGGTGGCGGAGCATCATCTGGCGGCGGCCGTTTCCGCTGCTGGCGGCCTGGGACTGATCGGTGGGGCAAACGCTCCTGGCGAGGTAGTCCGGGAAGAGATCCGCAAGGCAAGAGAACTGACCGATAAACCGATCGGCGTCAATGTGATGCTGTTAAGCCCTCATGCAGACGATGTGGCCAGAGTGGTTGTCGAGGAAGGTATCAAGGTGGTCACCACAGGCGCAGGCAACCCGGAGAAATACATGGATATGTGGAAAGCAGCTGGCATTAAAGTAATCCCGGTTGTAGCTTCTGTGGCATTAGCAAAACGTATGGAAAAATACGGTGCCGATGCGGTGGTTGCAGAGGGAATGGAGTCCGGCGGACATATTGGCGAGCAGACTACCATGACTCTGGTTCCACAGGTGGTGGATGCAGTATCCATTCCGGTGATCGCAGCAGGTGGTATCGCAGACGGCAGAGGTATCGCGGCGGCATTTATGCTGGGTGCGGAGGCAGTTCAGATTGGAACCCGGTTTGTGGTTTCCAAAGAATCCATTGTGCATGAGAACTACAAGCAGCGGATCATCAAAGCAAAGGATATTGATTCTACCGTAACGGGCAGAACCCACGGACATCCGGTACGCTGTCTGAGAAACCAGATGACCAGAGAGTACATCAAGTTAGAGCAGGAAGGAAAATCCTTCGAGGAATTGGAGTACCTGACATTAGGAACTTTAAGAAAAGCAGTTCAGGAGGGCGATGTGACCAATGGAACTGTTATGGCAGGACAGATCGCAGGAATGATCACCAAAGAGCAGACCTGTAAAGAAATGATCGATGAAATGATGGAACAGGCAGAAAAACTGCTTGGCAGATAGGAAATCAGCCTGACGTGTCCGCCAGGTCAGACTACGGAAAGTGACAAGGGCAGGCACACAGTATAAGATAAGGAGCTTTACGATGAGCAAGATTGCATTTATTTTCCCAGGACAGGGAGCCCAGTATACGGGAATGGGCAGAGATTTTTACGAGCAGACAGAAACCGGAAGAAAGGTATTTGACCAGGCCAGCGAGCTTCTGGGATTTTCCATGCCGGAGCTGGTGTTTGAGCCAAACGACCGTCTGGACATCACTGAGTATACACAGGCAGCCATGGTAACTACCAGCATCGCCATGATGAAGGTATTTACCGAACGCACTGGAATCCGTCCGGATGTAGCGGCTGGTTTAAGCCTGGGAGAATACTGCGCATTGGCGGCGGCTGGCGTTATGTCGGACGCGGACGCAATCACCACCGTAAGGCAGAGAGGTATCCTCATGCAGCAGGCGGTTCCGGTGGGCATTGGCTCCATGGCCGCTGTGCTTGGCATGGAGGCATCTGCGATCGAGGAGGTCTTAGCCTCCATGGATGATGTGCAGATCGCTAATTATAATTGTCCGGGACAGATCGTGATCTCCGGCAAAAAAGAGGCAGTCGAAGCGGCAGCTGAGAGTTTAAAAGCGGCGGGAGCCAAACGGGTGATTCCACTGAAGGTCAGTGGACCATTCCATTCCCGTATGTTAACAGAAGCAGGAAAAAAACTGGGGCAGGTGCTGGAACAGGTACCGGTTTCCAAGCCACAGATCCCATATGTGGCCAATGTGACCGCCCAGTATGTAACCGATGCAGAATCCGTAAAACCACTTTTAGAGAACCAGGTTTCTTCCTCCGTCCGGTGGCAGCAGAGTGTGGAAATGATGATCGCCGATGGCGTGGATACTTTCATTGAGATCGGACCAGGCAAGACCTTAAGCGGATTTATGAAAAAGATCAACCGGAACGTAACCGTTCTTAATATAGAAAAAATGGAAGATGTGGAGGCGTGTGCAGAATGTTTACAGACAAAATAGCCATCGTAACCGGCGCAGGCCGTGGAATTGGAAAAGAGATCGCAAAGACCTTAGCGGCAAAAGGTGCATTGGTGATCGTCAACTACTGCGGTTCCGCAAAACGGGCCGAGGAGACAGTGCAGGAGATTGAAGCAGCAGGAGGAAAGGCAGAAGCCATTCAGTGTGACATTTCCGACTTTACAAAGGCTGGGGAAATGATGGACTATGTGATCAAAACCTATGGCCGGGTAGACATTCTGGTGAACAACGCCGGAATCACCAGAGACGGTCTTCTGATGAAGATGTCCGAGGAAGATTTTGACGCAGTCTTAAACACCAACTTAAAAGGCGCGTTCAACTGCATGCGTCATGTGGCAAGACAGATGGTAAAACAGAGAGGCGGCCGGATCATCAACATTTCCTCCGTATCCGGTGTTATGGGAAATGCAGGACAGGTCAATTATTCCGCATCCAAAGCAGGAATCATCGGAATGACCAAATCCGCAGCCAGAGAGCTGGCAAGCCGCGGTATTACCGTTAACGCAGTGGCACCCGGTTTTGTTAATACAGAAATGACAGAGGTGTTATCAGACAGCGTGAAAGAGGCGGCAACCGCCCAGATCCCGTTAAAAACCTTTGGCGAGACCAAAGATATCGCTTACGCAGTGGCATTTTTAGCATCCGACGAGGCCCGATACATCACCGGACAGGTGCTGTGTGTAGATGGCGGAATGGCAATGTAGAGAGGACATGAACATGAAAAGAAGAGTCGTAGTAACCGGTTTAGGGGCAGTGACACCTATCGGAAATGATGTGGAGTCTTTCTGGAATGGTTTGAAAGAGAAAAAAGTAGGAATCGCTCCGATCACCGCATTTGATACAACGGAATATAAGGCAAAACTGGCAGCAGAAGTGAAGGATTTCGATCCGAAGGCTTGTATGGATCCGAAAACAGCTAAGAGAATGGAGCGTTTTTCTCAGTTTGCTGTAGCGGCTTCCAAGGAGGCATTGGAGGACGCAGGTATTTCCATGGAACATGAAGATCCGTACCGTGTAGGCGTGTGTGTTGGCTCCGGTATCGGAAGCCTTCAGGCAGTGGAGCGTGAGCATCAGAAATTACTGGAAAAAGGACCTGGAAGAGTGAATCCCCTTCTGGTTCCGATGATGATCAGCAATATGGCAGCAGGAAACGTAGCCATCCAGTTTGGTTTAAAGGGTAAGTGCTTTAACGTAGTGACAGCCTGTGCTACCGGAACTCATTCGATTGGAGAGGCGTTCCGTTCCATCCAGTACGGCGAGGCAGAAGTGATGGTAGCTGGCGGTACTGAGGCAAGCGTGACACCGATCGGCGTTGCTGGATTTACTGCCCTGACTGCATTAAGCACCTCTCAGGACCCGTTACGGGCGTCGATTCCATTTGATAAGGAACGAGGCGGTTTCGTCATGGGCGAAGGCGCTGGCGTGGTGGTATTAGAGGAACTGGAGCACGCAAAGGCAAGAGGAGCCAAGATCTACGCGGAGTTAGTTGGCTACGGTGCCACCTGTGATGCCTTCCACATCACTTCTCCGGCAGAGGACGGAAGCGGTGCGGCAAAAGCCATGGAATATGCCATGGCGGATGGCGGCGTGAAACCAGAGCAGATTGATTACGTGAACGCCCACGGAACCGGAACCCATCACAATGATTTATTTGAGACAAAAGCGATCAAGCTGGCCCTGGGCGATCATGCCAGGGACGTTCATATCAACTCTACCAAGTCCATGATCGGACATCTCTTAGGTGCAGCAGGCGGCGTGGAATTCATTGTCTGTGTGAAATCGATTGAGGATGGTTTCGTTCATGCAACGGCTGGTCTGGAGGTAGCAGATGAAGAGTGCGATCTGGATTACACCAAAGGCGAGGGCATTTCTACCGATGTGAACTATGCCATCAGCAACTCCTTAGGCTTTGGCGGACACAACGCCAGCCTTCTGGTGAAGCGTTTCGAAGAGTAGGAGGAGGAAAATGGAAATTCAGGATATTTTAGCACTGGTGCAGGCGGTTGCGGACAATGGCCTGACGGAGCTGAAGGTAGATGATGGAAATGTCAAGCTGTCTTTGAAAAAGGAACATCCGGTGGTTAACGTGGTAGCCGGTAATACCGGAGCTGGATCTGCAGGAGGCGGAATGCAGGTGGCTGGCGTGCAGATGCCGGATTTTGGCAGTTTCGGCGCAGCAGGCGCTCCTGTAGCAGCACAGGAGACAGGCAACGCTGTGGCAAATACTGGCGCAGCAGCGAAAACAGCTCCGATCAATTCTGATAAAATCGTGGTTTCCCCGTTGGTAGGAACCTTTTACAGCTCCTCTTCCCCAGAAGCAGAGAGCTTCGTAAAAGTTGGTGACACCGTGAAAAAGGGACAGGTTCTGGGTATTGTTGAGGCTATGAAGCTGATGAATGAGATTGAGAGCGAGTATGACGGAGTGGTGGAAGAGGTCATGGTTGGCAATGAAGAGGTCGTTGAGTATGGCCAGCCGCTGTTCCGGATTCATTAAGGAGATATCATATGCTGGGAATTAAAGAAATTCAGGAGATCATTCCCCACAGACATCCATTTCTTCTGATCGACTGCATCGAAGAACTGGAGCCGGGAGTGAGAGCCGTAGGTTATAAATGTATCACTTATGATGAGCCGCAGTTCCGCGGCCATTTTCCACAGGAGCCGGTCATGCCGGGCGTCCTGATGATCGAGGCGTTAGCTCAGGTTGGCGCGGTTGCCATCTTAAGTGTAGAGGAAAATAAGGGCAAGACCGCTTATTTTGGAGCCATTGATAAAGCAAAATTCAAACGGAAAGTGGTTCCTGGAGATAAATTAAAGCTGGAATGCGAGATCATTAAGCAGAAGGGACCGGTTGGCATAGGAAAAGCGGTTGCTACGGTTGACGGCAAGGTTGCTGTTTCTGCAGAATTAACATTTATGATCGGATAGGGGAAAACTATGTTTCGTAAGATATTGATTGCCAACCGGGGCGAGATCGCGGTGCGGATCATCCGGGCCTGCAGGGAAATGGGAATCCAGTCAGTCGCAGTCTATTCTGAGGCAGACCGGGACAGCCTTCATACCCTGCTTGCGGATGAAGCCATCTGCATCGGACCGGCTCCGTCTACCAAAAGTTATCTGAATATGGAACAGATCCTGGCGGCAACCGTTGCCATGGGTGCGGAAGCCATTCATCCGGGATTTGGATTTTTATCAGAAAATGCAAAATTCGCGGAATTATGTGCAAAATGCAATATTGCGTTTATCGGACCGTCCGCAGAGATCATCCACCGGATGGGCAACAAATCCGAGGCAAGAAAAACCATGATGGAGGCAGGAGTTCCGGTAGTCCCGGGAAGCAAAACTCCGGTCTATACGGTGGAAGAAGCCAGAAAAATGGCAGAGGAGATCGGTTATCCGGTGATGATCAAGGCATCCTCCGGCGGCGGTGGAAAGGGCATGCGGATCTCCAGAGGTCCGGAGGACTTTGACGCTAATTTCCAGAATGCCCAGATGGAGTCCATTAAAGGATTTTCCGATGATACAATGTACCTGGAGCGCTACGTGGAACGCCCACGGCACATCGAGTTCCAGATTCTGGCAGATAAATATGGCAATGTGGTGCATCTGGGAGAGCGTGACTGCTCCATCCAGCGCCGTCATCAGAAGGTGCTGGAGGAATCCCCCTGCGCTGCCATTTCCCCGGAGCTGCGCAAGAAAATGGGCGAGACTGCCATTCGCGCAGCCAAAGCGGTTGGTTATGAAAATGCGGGAACTATCGAGTTTTTGTTAGATAAAGATAAAAATTTCTATTTTATGGAAATGAACACCCGGATTCAGGTGGAGCACCCGGTTACGGAGATGGTGACAGGGCTGGATCTGATCAAAGAACAGATCAAGATCGCGGCTGGCGAGCGGCTGTCTATGACACAGGATGACATCCATCTCACCGGACACGCCATCGAATGCCGGATCAACGCCGAAAATCCGGCGAAGAATTTTATGCCGTGTCCTGGAAAGATCACCAATGTCCATGTGCCGGGCGGCAATGGAGTACGCATCGACACTCATATTTACAATGATTATCAGGTTCCGGCGAACTACGACTCCATGCTGCTGAAATTAATTGTTCACGGCGAAGACCGGGAGAATGCCATCGCCAAAATGCGGAGCGCTCTTGGAGAGCTGGTGATCGAGGGGATCGAGACCAATCTGGATTTCCAGTATGAGATCTTAAGCCACGAGGCTTATCAGAAGGGGGATACGGATACCCATTTTATTCCCACGTATTTCCCACAGTATTGTAAAGAATGAAAGAGAAAAACTCTAGTACACTCCAAGGCACTGGAAAGGAGGGCCATAGAACATGTTGAGAGATATGTTTAAGAAAACGTACACGCTGATTGATACAAAATACAAGAATCATTCAAAAAATGAACCGAATATTCCAGAGGGCCTTTGGAGAAAATGTAAAAAATGCGGACAGCCGGTGTACGGCGAGGACGTGAAAAATAATAATTATATCTGCCCGAAGTGTAAGGCATATTTCCGGGTGCATGCCTACCGCCGGATCGATCTGGTGGCAGATCCAGGAACCTTTGAGGAGTGGAACGCCCAGATGGAGTTCTCCAACCCGTTAGGCTTCCCAGACTACGAGGAAAAGGTACAGGCAGCTCAGGAGAAAACCAGGTTAAATGAGGCCATTGTCACCGGAAGCTGTAAGATCCAGGGGCAGAAATCTGCTATCGGTGTCTGTGATGCCCGATTTATGATGAGCAGCATGGGTTATGTGGTAGGTGAGAAGATCACACGGATGGTAGAGCGGGCAACCGAAGAAAAACTTCCGGTGATCATCTTTGCCTGCTCCGGCGGCGCCAGAATGCAGGAGGGGTGTATCTCCCTGATGCAGATGGCAAAGACCAGCGCGGCGCTGAAACGGCACCATGAGGCAGGCCAGCTATTTATCAGTGTCCTGACTGATCCGACTACCGGAGGCGTAACTGCCAGCTTTGCCATGTTAGGTGATGTGATCTTAGCCGAGCCGGGAGCGCTGATCGGATTTGCAGGACCGAGAGTGATCCAGCAGACCATCGGGCAGAAACTGCCGGAGGGCTTCCAGAGAGCAGAATTCTTATTAGAGCATGGATTTGTGGATAAAATTGTGTCTCGTGAAGAGATGAAAGAGGTGCTGGGCCAGATCCTGCTGGTGCATGGCGTGGGGAAAACTGCGGATGAGATTGTGGATAATTCAGATAAAATCCAGGATGTTGGTGGAGTGAGTCAGTTGGATGTCCAGAATCGTGCAGGCGTATCGGCTCACACAGCTGCGCAGCAGAAAACGGTATCCGGCGTCAAGACAGCCTGGGAGCACGTCCTTCTCTCCAGAAAATCCGACCGTCCTACTGCTCTTGACTACATCACCCGCCTGTTTCCGGATTTCATGGAGCTTCACGGAGACCGTTATTACGGCGATGACGGCGCTGTCATCGGTGGAATCGCTACGTTCCATGGAGTGCCGGTGACGGTGATCGGACAGCAGAAGGGCAAGACCACCAAGGAGAACTTAAAATACAACTTCGGTATGCCATCTCCAGAAGGTTACCGCAAGGCGCTTCGGCTGATGAGGCAGGCAGAGGCTTTTGGACGTCCGGTGATCTGTTTTGTGGACACTCCAGGCGCATTCTGCGGCATCGAGGCCGAGGAGCGTGGACAGGGCGAAGCCATTGCCAGAAATTTGTTTGAGATGGCGGATCTAAAGGTTCCGGTGCTTTCCATCGTGATCGGAGAGGGTGGTTCCGGCGGCGCCCTGGCAGTTGCTGTGGCAAATCAGGTCTGGATGATGGAAAATGCGGTTTATTCCGTACTATCCCCAGAAGGCTTTGCCTCCATTCTCTGGAAGGACAGCAAAAAAGCGGCTCAGGCGGCGGAAGTGATGAAGATGACCGCCAAAGACCTGTTGGAGCTTCACGTAGTTGACCAGGTAATCCCGGAGCCGGTTCCGGCCTGTGCAGAGGAGATGGGACGGATCACGGAAGTATTAGACCAGAAAATTGGTGGATTCTTATCAGAAATGAGCGAATTGTCAGGAGAAGAACTGGCACAGCAGAGATACGAAAGATTCCGGGCGTTCTAGGAGGAAAATGATGGACAAAATGAAACCATTAGTAATCGGTGATCTGGTGATCGAGAAACCAGTGATCCAGGGCGGCATGGGAGTTGGCATCAGCCTGTCCTCTCTGGCCGGAGCTGTGGCAAAAGTCGGAGGACTTGGAATCATTTCCACGGCCCAGATTGGTTTCCGGGAGCCAGATTTTAAGGAAAACCCGTTAAAAGCCAACCTAAGAGCCATTGGAAGTGAACTGAAAAAAGCCAGAGAAATTGCACCCAAAGGTGCCATCGGCTTTAATATCATGGTAGCCACCAGAAACTACGAGGAATATGTCAAAACCGCAGTGAAAGCCGGCGCTGACATCATCATTTCCGGTGCGGGTCTTCCGGTCGCCCTTCCGGAGTATGTCCGAGAGGCAGAAGGTAAAGCGGGCAATCCGGCGGCGGGATTAAAGACCAAACTGGCGCCCATTGTTTCTTCTTTAAAATCCGTTTCTGTGATCTGTAAATTATGGGAGCGGAAATACCAGACCACTCCGGATCTGGTGGTGATCGAGGGACCATTGGCAGGCGGTCATCTGGGATTTTCCAGAGAGCAGCTGACAGAATTGGAGGCCGATACGACAGATACGGCTCATACCTTTCACAAAGAGGCTTATGAGGTGGAGATACGCTCCATCATCGATTTTGTGAAAAAGTTAGGTGAAAAATATGGGAAAATGATCCCGGTTGTCGTTGCTGGTGGCATCTATACTCATGAGGACGTTCTCCGCCAACTGGAATTAGGTGCAGACGGTGTCCAGGTGGCGACACGTTTTGTCACCACGGAGGAATGTGATGCACCAGAGGCTTACAAGCAGGCGTACATTCAGGCAAAACAGGAAGATATCGTCATCACCAAGAGCCCGGTGGGAATGCCAGGCAGAGCCATCCGCAACGCATTCTTAAAACAGGTAGAAGCAGAGCGGAAGCCGCCAAAACACTGCTATCAGTGTCTGGAACGCTGTGACCGTGCCAAGATCCCGTATTGCATCACGGATGCTTTGGTTCAGGCTGCAGAGGGTCATTTAGACCAGGCGTTGTTATTCTGCGGAAGCAACGCATATCGGGCAGAACGGATCGAGACCGTGCAGGAAGTGATGGACGATCTGGTATCTGGGATATAATATGATACCAGGGTCAAAAGGTCAGAAGTTCGACGCAAGCTTGCTTGCAGGAGAATTTTTGACCTTGAGACCCGCCAAAAACATGAGTAAGCAGCCATTTTTCAAAGAAAAATGAGCGAATTACGAATGTTTTTGAGGATTGTGGGAGCACGCAGTGCAGAGCAATCCGGTATCAGAGGGGTCAAAAGCTTTTGACCCCAACATCATAATATAAGATTTACGAAGGGGGATTTCGCAGTAAGAGACGCGGGATTCCCCGGTTTTCGTCCATAAGAAAGTTGGTGTCACGCCCAATGACAGTGAATGTTGTATACAGGATTCATTTTCGTAAAATTCGCAGGCATGAATTACCCTATCTTCTTCATATAGTGAAAAAAAGACCAGGGACAGACCAATATGCTAAATGGACTCTGGGCGTTCATGATGATCGCCGGAATCATATATGGGAGTTTTAATGGAAACATCCAGGCAGTAACCGAAGCTGCTTTCCAGTCTGCCGGAGAGGCCGTCAGCTTGTGCATTACCATGCTTGGGATCATGTCCTTCTGGACCGGGATATTAAAAATTGGTGAGCGGGCTGGGGTGATCGAAGCATTGACCAGGAAAATGACGTCGTTGATCCATTTTTTATTTCCGGAGCTGCCGTGTGGCCATCCGGCAGTTGGCTCTATCTCTGCCAATCTCATTGCCAATGTCCTGGGACTTGGCTGGGCGGCAACACCTGCGGGTTTGAAGGCCATGGAAGATTTAAAAAAGCTGGAAGAAGAACGCCGCCGTGCAGATCCCATGTACGCCAGAAGCGTTCCAGAGGGCACTGCCAGCGGGGAAATGTGTACCTTTCTGATCATCAACATTTCTTCTCTTCAGCTGATCCCGGTGAATATGATCGCCTATCGCAGCCGGTATGGCAGCCGCATGCCCATGGCGATCGTAGGCCCAGCCCTTGTGATCACATTGGTGACAACTCTTGTGGCGGTGGTATTCTGCAGGGAAAGACAAAACCTGGAATTAAAGAGACGGGAAGCTCAGAAATGGAGATGGCAGAATCGTGGAATGCAAAATCGTGGAATGCCTGGACAGGAATCATGGACCGATGGTAACGTAGGAGGTGGGCGGTTATGAGATTCCTCCTGTATATTTCCCGTTTCATGATTCCTTTGGTTATTGTATACATGGTAACCTTTGGGTTACTGATGAAGCGCCCGGTCTACGATGATTTCGCAGAAGGGGCCAAAGAAGGAGTCAGAACCGTTATGGGTGTATTTCCTACACTGGTTGGGCTGATGGTGGGAACCGGGATTCTGCGGGCATCGGGGTTACTGGAGTGGTTTGCTGGATTTCTTGCTCCCGTGGCGGAGAAAGCAGGAGTCCCGTCCCAGGTGATTCCGGTAGCGGTGGTGAAATTATTTTCTTCCAGTGCAGCAACCGGGCTGGCGCTGGACATTTTCAAGGAATACGGGCCGGATTCTCGGATCGGATTGATGGTATCGCTGCTACTTTCCTGTACAGAAACTATTTTTTATACGATGAGTCTGTATTTTATGGCAGCAGGGGTCAAAAAAACCCGTTATACACTTCCCGGGGCGCTGATGGCGACAGTCTTCGGGATGTTCATGAGCATTTTAATGGTAAAAGCTGGCTTTTTGTAAGAAAACTCTAAGAATAGGTGGTTGCCATTGAAATTGAAATCATGTATAATCGTTAAGAAACTTTAAAGATCGTCAGACGAGAGGATGAGCAGTGGATACTTACAAGACGCTGAATGAAGTTTTGGTGAATTTGTTCCGGGATGTGATGGATATCGAGCAGAAAGCCATTATCACGGAGGAATTTCAGGATATCACCAACAATGATATGCATATTATAGAAGCGATCGGCATGAACGAGCCTAAAAACATGTCAACCATCGCCAGAGAAATTTCTGTAACAGTAGGAACTCTGACCATTGCCATGAACAGCCTTGTGAAAAAAGGATATGTTCTTCGGGAACGTGGCAAAGAGGACCGGAGAGTGGTTTATATTTCCCTGACGGAGCGGGGCAGGGCCGCTTATGTCCATCACGCGCGGTTTCATAAGGCGATGATCGACAGCATATCCGATGAACTGACATCGGAGGAGATGGAGTTACTGATTAAAACCCTGACGAAATTAAATAAATGGTTTCGAAATTGGCAAAAGAACTAAAGAAGGAGACAAAAATTATGAAAAAATTAGCTGTATACGCTGCAGGAATGATGATGGCACTGTCTTTAGCTGCTTGTTCCCCAACAAAAGTTGAGCCAACGAAAGCTCAGACGGAGAATCAGGCAGGTGAGAAGAGCGGAGAGAATTTAAGCCCAGACGGTTTAACCCCAGAAGAGGCAAGAGCATTGAATCACCCGGCAGTTGACCCTAAATTGGAAACCCCGGATCCAAACGCAGAGGTGATGGAAAGTGTTTTAGTTTATATGTTAAATGACGAGGGAAACGGCTTAAAGACAGAGATGGAAGATGCAGAAACAGTTGATGCAGACACAGTGGCAGCGCTTCTGGTAGAGAAATCCATTCTGGATGAAGGAACTACTGTGAATTCCTTTGATATTTCCGGTGGTGAGAAAGCTGGCCCAGGTGTAGACGCATCCGAAACAGGTTCTGGCGAGAGAGTCGGTACCCTGGATCTGTCCCAGTTAGACCCATATGCTTCTAAGGCTGTGTTATGTGCCATTGGCAACACCTTCTGTGAAAACTTTGAGTTAGACAGCTTAGAGATTCTGGTAAATGGCGAAGCTTACAGTGGTGAGAACTTAGATGGCGATGTGCTGACTTATGTAGAAGATTATAAGACAGTCGAATAAAAATATAAAGAACAGGGTGCCACGGAAAAGATAAAAATGTGGCAGCCCTGTTTTTTACGTTTTATGAATCAGATAGTTTTCGCAAAGAGCCGCATCGCCCCCACCAGCGCCGGGTTTTTATCCGGATCAGCCTGCAGGATTTCATAGGACGGGACGAAAGCGGTGAAGGAGCCATTGGTTTCGGAGAGTGCGTCTTTGGCGAACGAATAATAGGTCTTCATGACGCCACCACCCAGGATTATGATATCTGGTTTGAATATAATACTGAGATTCCAGATGGCAGTCTGCAGTTCAAAACGGATTTTCCGGATGAATGCAGCGGCGTCTGGATCTTTTTTTGTCCATTTTTCGTAGAGATCATTAAAATCCTGGAATCCCAGTGCCTTGGCGCGGTGATGCAATGCGGAGCCGGACCAGAGATTTTCAAAGCAGCTTCGGTGACCGCAGTAGCACGGCTCTGGTGGATTGAGTGGATCAGTGTCAGAATCCGGTGAGATCAGGATATGTCCCAGCTCCGGGTGAAAACCTGCCCCGGCCCGGAACAGCCTGCCGTCAGCCTGAAAGGCACAGCCGATCCCGGTGCCAAAAGCGATCATGAGGACCCGGCGGTGGGTCAGGTGTTTGATGGAGGCTTCTCCGAGAAGCGCGCCATTCACATCATTTTCCAGAAGGACCGGAAGCTGGGTCCGTTCGTTTAAGACCTGAACGATTGGATAATGATCCCAGCCCGGAAGCGTGTAGGGATTTTCAATCGTTCCATTCTGTGGATCTACCGGTCCGGCACATACGATGCCGATCCCCTTTAAAGAAGAAAAATCCAATAGAAGCTTGTCACATTGTTGTTTTAAAGAAACGATCAGTTGATCCATCGTCTGTGAGACCTTAAGTTCCAGCGTAGGAAAACTCTCCCAGCTTTTGATGCAGCCCTCTGAGTCAGTAATTCCGGCCATGATCTTTGTGCCGCCAATGTCAACGGTTCCGTAATAAGTGTTCATGAAATATCCCCCTGAATTTGTCTGATATGAATAAAAAAGTAATTAATACAACAAGGTATATAGAATAATATACAATAAAAAACGCGGAAAAACATATTAAAAAACCCATATTATACGAAAAAAACCAGATATAGTATGCGAAATATAGCGAAAAGGATACAATCTAAGAAATCGAGAATTGAATAAACAGAAGACTGATACTATGATAAATACACAAACGAACAGGGGCTAGTTAAGAAAAACTATCTAAAATGCACAAAGGAGGTTGTTTATGAAAAAACAAACATTAGTGAGGGCAGCAGCAGGGGTGTTGGTAGTCTGTATGACAGCTGGAACATTAGCCGGATGTGGTTCTTCCAAGAAAGCAGAGGAAACTACAGCGAAAGCAGAAGAGACTACAACAGCAGCAGGGGGAGCGGCTGGAGAGGCAAATACTTCTAATGAAGCACCTACACATTTAAAATTATTCTTAACCAATAAAAACATCGTGGATGGATCATATGCGAAGACAATGATCGAGCAGGCAACCAATACAGAATTGGAGATCATCCAGGTTCCGACAAAAGAATTAGATAACAAACTGAATATTCTCCTGGCATCCGGTGATCGTCCTGATATCATCCAGTGCGAGACAGAGACCATGGAGAGCCAGTTATTATCTGCAGGTATTCTTCTTCCAATCAATGAATACTGGGATAATTATCCAAACATTAAAAACGGCCGTGATGAAGCAACCTGGGATCTGATGAGATATACGGATGGAAATATCTATTCAATCGGTATCAAAAATCCAAACCCACTGTCGATCATCGCATATCGTCAGGACTGGTTAGATAAGCTGGGACTGGAAGTACCAACCACTCTGGACGAGTATTATAAAGTAGCAACTGCGGTTGCAAAAGAAGATCCGGATGGCAACGGTGTGGATGATACCTTTGCATTTGGCGGTTATCAGAATGTTGATACAACATGGTTCGATCATATCTTTGGCGCATATGGAGCACTGCCAAACTACTGGATGCTGCAGGATGGACATCTTGTGAATGGTTCCATTCAGCCTGGCATGAAGGATGCGTTAGTATTCTTAAATAAAATGTATGCAGATGGACTGATCGATCCGGAGTTTGTAACCGATGACCCGAAGAGATGGCAGCAGAAAGTAAAAAGCGGTGTATTTGGCGCAGGTGTGACCAAGATCCATATCTTTGATCAGAATAACTGGTCCAACTACTATGAGCCATTTATCCAGGCATATCCGGAAGGCAAGCATGTCTATGGACCGGTTCTGAAGGGTGGCTGTGAGAACCCGGTAGGTATCCGTATGGCAAGCGAGAGAGGCTGGTTAAGAACCTTTATTTCTAAGGATTCCAAGAACATTGATGCATGCTTAAGACTGATCGATTATCTGATGTCTGAGGAAGGAAACCGCTTTGCACAGTATGGTGTAGAGGGAGAGCACTACAAATGGGAAGGTGAGAAGCTGGTCAGACTGATCGACGATGAAAAGACCAATGAGCTGGATCTGAACAAGTTCTTTATTGGCAATACCGTATTATTTGATCATTCTTCTGATGAGCTGTTTGATGCATTCGAGTTCTCTCACACAATCTGCACACCAAATCCGGCAGACGGTATTTTCATTGATGAGTTAAATGATATTTATCCAAAACTGAAGGAGATCACCAATACCAGATTTATCGAGATGATCGTCGGTGAAACTCCGATCGATGGCGGTTTTGAAGATTTTGTAAAAGAGTGGAATTCTCGTGGCGGTGATAAGCTGACAGAGGCGATTGACGCAGCATATCAGGCAAAGCAGAAATAACAAAACAACAATCATGAAACAAATATAAGGAGAGGTTGACATGGAGGCAGTATCACGCACGCAAAACAAACAAGGAAAGCTTTGGAAATCAATCAAAGAACATAAGACCCTCTATTTACTGATGTTACCTGGTCTGCTGTACTTTGTGTTGTTCCGGTATCTGCCCATGTTTGGCCTTGTGATTGCTTTTAAAAATTATAATATCTTTAAAGGAATCTGGGCCAGTGACTGGGTAGGACTGGAAAATTTTAAAGAACTGGTTCATTCCGCGGATTTCTGGAATGTATTTAAAAATACACTGGTGATCAGTCTGACGAAGATCGTCATCGGATTCCCTATCCCGGTTCTTTTAGCGATCCTCTTAAATGAGATCAGGAACATCAAATTTAAGAGAGTGACCCAGACATTTATCTATCTTCCACATTTCCTTTCCTGGGTTGTAATTGGAGGCATCATGCTGAATCTGTTCTCGCCGGTTTTCGGACTGGCGGGACAGTTTTTCAGGACCTTTGGAATGGAACCGGTCAACATCATGGCAAAGAAGAACACGATTTTCTGGGTGGTTATTCTGTCAGATATCTGGAAAGAGGCCGGATGGAGTACCATTGTCTTTTTAGCAGCATTGACGCAGGTGGATATCAGCTTATATGAGGCGGCAAGAATGGATGGAGCAAATAAGTTCCAGCAGATGCTTCATATTACACTTCCGGCGATCTCATCGATCGTGGTTGTCATGTTGATCTTAAGAATCGGTAAAGTCATGAATGCCGGTTTTGAACAGATCCTAGTACTGCAGAACCCGATCACCATGGAGAAGATCGATATTTTTGATACCTTTGTATACCGGGAAGGCTTAGGACGTGGTTCTTACAGCTTTGCGGCTGCTGTGGATACCTTTAAATCAGTGATAGCCCTGATTTTAGTTACCAGCGCCAATAAGATCAGTAAGATGTTCGGAGAGGAAGGAATCGTATGACGCGCAAGAGAAAGAAAGTTTCGCCTTTTACTGTTTTAAATTACCTGCTTTTTATTGTGATCGGAATCATTATGGTATATCCGTTCTGGTATGTGGTCATGTATTCCTTCAGTGATCCGACCCAATCCAGCTTAAGCAGTCTGTATCTGCTCCCGCAGGGATTTACACTGGAATCCTACAAATATGCATTTTCCAAGAAGATCCTGTTTACCGGTTTCTTCAACTCCGTATTCTTAACCGTTGTCGGAACCTGTGTCAATATGCTTCTTACGATTTGCCTGGCATATCCTCTTTCCAGAGATAAGCTTCCAGGCAAGAAATATTTCTCTGCATTTGTCGTATTTCCGATGCTATTTAACGGTGGAATGATCCCGACTTATCTGGTGATCAAGCAGTTTGGCCTGATGGACAGCCTGTGGTCTCTGATCGCATCTTTGGCGATCAATGTATACAATCTTCTGATCCTGTCTAAATTCTTTAAGAGCATTCCGGAGAGTCTGATCGAGGCGGCAAAGATCGATGGATGTGGGGATGTGATGACTCTGGTAAAGATCATTCTGCCATTGTCAAAGGCATCTCTGGCAACGATTTCCCTGTTCTATGCAGTTCAGCACTGGAATGAGTTCTTAAGGGCAACGATTTATATTAATACGGATTCAAAATGGCCGCTGCAGGTGGTTTTGCGGAATATCATTGATATGGTTGCCAATGACTTAAATAGTGGCGGTGAGGTATTTATGAATCCGGAAAACTTCAAAATGGCAACGATCGTCATCACGGTATTCCCGATCATTTGTGTATATCCGTTCTTACAGAAACATTTTACACAGGGCGTGATGATGGGGTCTGTAAAGGGTTGATGAGAAGGAGAAAACGATGGATTCAAGACCGAATATCTTATTGTTTATGACAGACCATCAGAGAGCAGACAGTCTGTTTATGGAACAATGTGGAAGAGAGGTAACACCAAATTTAAACCGTCTTGCCAGAGAAGGCATGGTATTTGAACGGGCGTATGACACCTGCCCGCTGTGTGTCCCGGCAAGAACTGCGCTGGCTACCGGAGTTTATCCGACGAAAAACGGCGTGGTCTATAATGACTGGAAAGGGGTAACGGCAGGAGGCTTTGAACCGCTTCATAAGGCATTACAGAAAGCAGGATATGAAATTGGCCATATCGGAGTGGATCATATCCGCGTAAAACCGCCCATGCGTGAACAGGGATTTGAGTTCTTTTTAAATCAGGAGGATTATGAGGCGTGGGCGGCGGCTAAAAACGTGAAGACCGTGAGAAAACCGGAGGAGCTGGTGACAGTTCAGGAAGAGGTCGATGGCCAGTATGTAGAAAAGAAATACAGCGGTCACAGAGTAAGCCAGTGGGAGAATCCATTTGAAACATTGAAAGATATCTATTTCCGTGATCATTCACTGGAATTTTTAAGACAGCTTCCAGAAGGAAAGCTATTTGCCATGTTTACTTATCTGTGGGCGCCTCATCCACCATTACGTGTACCGGAGCCATATGCGTCCATGTATCCGCCGGAAAAGCTGGTTCTGCCGGATAATATCGGTATTACAGCGGAAGGAGAGCCACCGCTGAGGCGGAAAGGAGTGCCAGCCCAGCTGGCGGAGCAGGTACCAAAAGAAGAATGGAGACAGGTATGGTCTGCACATCTGGCACTGACAACCATGGCAGATGATGTTCTTGGAATGATCCTGGAAGAATTGAAAAAACAGGGGAAATATGAAAATACCTGTGTGGTATTTACGGCAGACCATGGAGATAGTCTTGGACAGCACCAGATGTATCAGAAGATGGAAATGTATGAGGAGTCGGTGAAGATTCCACTCGTGATCCGTCTTCCGGGTGCTAAGACAGGAAAGACAGCAAAACTGGTGTCCCACCTGGATTTAAAGCCGACTCTCTGCGAGATTGGAGGAGCCAGCGCAGGAGCTTGTGATGGGCGTTCTCTGGTACCATTTTTGGAGGGAAAGGAAGAGCTTGAACAGAAGCCGGCATATATCCAGTATTCTGGAAATCCAAGTTATGGGACGATCCGCAGAGCGGTTGTGACGGAGCGATATAAATATATATATGACAGCAGTCATGCACATGAGCTTTATGATTTGGAAAAAGATCCTCATGAGATGAATAATGTGGCAGATGATCCGCGATACGAAACGGTTCTTAAGGAACTGCATGAAGCTTGTAAACGATTCCATCAGGATCATCAGGATTATTTTGATTGGGAAGGAAAGAGAAAATGAACTGGACAGAGGAAGCATTAGAACGGTGTTTGGATAGAATTGGAGAGAACATCGAACGAATTGGGGAACATTTCCCACATGTAGCTTATGATAATGTCTATAATGATCAGGGACCGGCTTTCTGGGTTTCAGGATTCTGGCCGGGACTTTTATGGTTGCGTTATCAGGGAACCAAGGATGAAAAAGCCCTGGAGCTGGCTCGAAGACTGGAAGATGTGATGGATTCCGTATTAGATGGATTTATGACCCTGCATCATGATGTCGGATTTATGTGGCTGCCTTCTGCAGTGATCGATTATAAACTGACAGGAAATGAGGCTTCTAAGATCCGCGGACTGAAGGCGGCAAGTCATCTGGCGGGCCGGTTTAACCTGGCAGGTCAGTTTATCCGGGCCTGGACAGACCGGGTCCAGGTGGGGACCCAGGGATGGGCGATCATTGACTGTATGATGAATATTCCGCTGTTATTCTGGGCTTCTAAGGAAACGAATGATCCAAGATTCTATCACATTGCCAAGGCACATGCAGACACGGTGCTGAGATGCTTTTTACGACCGGATAATACGTCAGCCCATATTGTTAGCTTTGATCCTTATACCGGTGAAAAGATCGAAAATCTGGGCGGTCAGGGAAAAGATCCGGATTCTGCATGGTCCAGAGGACAGGCATGGGCGATCTATGGAATGGCAGTGGCTTACCGGGAAACAGGAAAAGAAGAATATCTGACTGCATCAAAAAATGTAGCGGCATATTTTCTTTCTCATCTACCGGAGGATAAGGTTCCGTATTGGGATTTCCGGACCGATGAGGCAAATAAATGGGTGAAAGATTCTTCAGCAGCTGCCTGTGCCGCCAGCGGACTTCTGGAGCTGCACAGCCTTGTGAAAGAAGAGGCAGAAAAGCAATTTTATCTGGATCAGGCACTTGCTATTTTGAAAGGAATTTATGATAATTACTTTATAGCATCAGATGACAGTCAGGCAATGATCAGCTGTGGAACCGTGAATTATGCAAAGAAGAAACATGTGAATGTTCCGATTATTTATGGGGATTACTTTTTCACGGAAGCGCTGCTGAAATTAAAAGGGCTGACGAGCATTTTTTAAAGGAGACAGGTATGAAAACTTATTTTGGGGATCTGCATAATCATTGTGGTATTACATACGGCTTTGGAAGCCTGGAAAATGCCATTAACCGGGCAAAAAGCCAGCTGGATTTCTCCGCATTTACCGGACATGCCATGTGGCCGGATATGTATGAGAAGGCTCCGGGAACGGAGTTTGTGGTTAATTTCCATTTAGAGGGATTTAAAAAGTTAAGAGATCACTGGGAAGAGGTGCGTCAGAAGGTAGCAGAGGCAAATAGTCCGGAATTCGTCACATTCCAGGGATATGAGCTGCATTCCAGAGAGTATGGTGATCATCATCTGCTTTCGATTGATGATGATCTGCCATTGATTTACCGGGATTCACCGGAAGAGCTGGTGAAGGGCTGCGGTGGTCATACCATTGCAATTCCGCATCATATCGGTTATACACCGGATTACCGGGGAATCGACTGGGATAAATATCAGGAAAAGATATCTCCTGTGATAGAGGTATATTCCAAGCACGGCTGCGCGATGGGTGAAGATGCGGATTATCCATATTATCACAATATGGGACCGAGAGATACCAGAAATATGGTAGACGAGGGTCTGCGCAGAGGCTATCATTTTGGATTTGTAGCTTCCACAGATCATCATGCCGGTTTCCCTGGCTCTTATGGTGATGGTCTTGCTGCAGTAGTGGCTGAGGAGAAAACCAGAGAGAGCTTATGGGAAGCGATCAATGCCAGAAGAACCTATGCGGTGACCGGAGATAAGATCCTCTGTGACTTTAAGATCAATGATTCCTGGATGGGAAGTGAGATCACGGGTAATAAGAGAAAGATCCATGCACATGTGGAAACGGAAGGAACTCTGGACAAGATTATTTTATATAAGAACTTAAAACCATATCATATCATCAATGGTGAGTTCTATCAGAAGGTCAATGAAGAGGGCTGCTATAAGCTCCGTGTGGAGATGGGATGGGGGAAATCCAATCTGTATCACTGGAATGGCAATATCCGTGTAGAAGGCGGCTCGATTGAAAGCTATAATACTTATTTCAGAGGCCGAAGCGTACTGGCTCCATCTGCAGATGAGTCCTATGATGAGAATTCCATCAATGATATTGAAACCTTCTCTGAGTTAAAGAACAGTCAGGAGTTTGCATGGCGCTGTGATACCGTGGGTAATAAATCGACTCTGCATCCATGTACCTCCAGTGTGGTTGTTAAAGTAAAAGGTGATTTAAATACCCAGATTACCTATCAGCTGAATAACAAGACTTACACAGCAACCATCAAAGATCTGTTGGCTTACGGTTATACCAATCATATGGAATATTACCATTCTCAGGCATTTAAGATCTACAAGGCGGTTCCAGAGACCAGATATACCTTTGATCTGGATCTGGAGGATATCAACCCGGAAAATGAGTGGGATGTCTACCATCTGGAGGTTGCACAGAAGAACCGCCAGTGGGCATATGTATCTCCGATTTATGTAAAGAAAGAATAAAAATATGAATACTTGCAGAACATTATTAAGTCAATGGTGCAGCACCTTATTAAAACTGCAGGTCCACAACACAGAGAATCCTTTCCTTGATGGAGGGATTCTCTGTCCGGCTTGTGGGAGAATTCACGGAAGGTGCTTTGATGCCATTTATCCATTTATGTATATGGCAGATGAGACAGGCAATATGGAGTATCTGGAAGGTGCAAAAAGCCTGTTTGAGTGGGCGGAGAAGACTGTATCCAGAGAAGATGGCTCTTATGTCAATGATCCGGGAAGCCAGTGGACGGGAACGACAGTGTTCAGCGTGATCCAGTTAGCAGAGGCTCTGGAATATCACGGTCATTTGCTGGATGAAAAGACAAAGGAAAGATGGAAGGCGCGGATCGCCAAAGCCGCAGCTTATCTGGAACATTATAAGGAATTTGAAGTTTGTAATGTCAATTATCGGATCACCAATAGCCTGGCGATGGAATTAAGCGGCAAGCTTCTGGACGAGGAACATTACCGCGAGAGAGGACGCCAGCTAAAGAAGATGGCATTAGATTGTCTGACGGAGGATGGCCTTTTAATAGGAGAAGGAAGGCCGGTAGATGGTTTTAGTCCTAAGGGCTGCAGACCAGTAGACATTGGTTACAATATGGAGGAGTCTCTTCCATCACTAGTCCAGTATGCATATGAAACAGACGATGAGAAATTAAAAGAAACCGTAAAAAAGGCTCTGAAATACCATCTGAAGTTTATGCTGGGAGATGGAGCGATCGACAACAGCTTTGGTACCAGAAATTATAAGTGGACCTATTGGGGAAGCAGGACCTCTGATGGATGTATGCTGGGATATCTTCTGGCAGCAGAGGATGAGCCGGTATTTGGAGCGGCCGCAAAAAAGAATTTAAACCTGCTTTCTGCCTGTACTCATGATGGATTCCTGTACGGCGGACCGCAGATGTATCAAAAGGGGGAGCTGCCGTGTATCCACCATACATTTGCTCATGCCAAGGTTCTGACAGCGGTTCTTGACAGGGACCTGGAGAAGCGATTTTCTGATGGAAAACTGCCAAGGGAGCAGAAAAACGGGGTGGAGTATCTAAAAGAGACAGATACCTATCTGGTTTGCAGAAATGGCTGGACGGCAACGGTGACAGGGTATGACTGGGTGTATATCGGTCTGCCCGGCGGCCATGCAAACGGAGGAACTTTGTCGCTATTGTGGCATGAGTCCGTTGGGCCGTTGATCACGGCTGGAATGAGCCAATACTCCTTAAAAGAGGCAGGTAATATGCAGCTTCCGCGTTTTAACCGTCATGAATGTCTGACTCCAAGACTGGAAACACAGATCGATGGAAAGCTTTATAGCAACATTTACGACAGAAACTGTAAACTCCGGGATGTAAGTCCGGAGAATGGGTCAGAGACCATCCTTTTAGCAGAAGGAGTTCTGTCAGCTATTGATCAGCAGAAGGTGGAAATGGACGGTAATTATCGGCTGCAATACACTTTTTTACAGGATGGGGTCAGGATATCCGGAGAGTGTCGGGCGGCTGGACAGTGGATTCTTCCGTTCGTATCGGAACAGACAGAACAAGTCACGATTGAAGAAAATTTCGTAAAAATTCAAAAAAATGAAAAAATAATAACAATACTGGTAAAAAAAGGAAAGATGAAACTTCCATATGGAATAGAACGGATCTATCAGCTGGTTCCTGGTATGGAAGCTTTGAAAATTGCGATATTACCGGAGAATGGAGAAATTGATTTTTGCATCGGATTCTGATATATTAAATATATAAGGTCAGAGGTTTTCCTGCAAGCAAGCTTGCGTCAAACTTCTGACCTTTTGCCCCGAGTATCATAGATTGGGAGACATCAGATGAAAAAGGATAAAAAAATAGAGAAAAGCAAAGTTTTTTATAAACTATATCTAGTAAATATCGTAATTACCATTGTATTTATTTGCCTGATCTCACTTTTGTGCAGCACATTCAGTTCCAGGCTGATCCTAAATAATTTTATTGCATTTAATGAGGATATGATCGCGGAAAAGGTGAATGTCCTGGATGACAGGGTAAAGCATCTGGATGAGACGGTTGATCTAATCATTGGAGATGAATCTACTTTTAAATTTCTTATGACGAATGAGAAGGAGTATGAAAAGCCAACGGCGATTCTTAAGATCATACGTCGTTTCCGGAATATCTGTTCCAGCAACAGCCTGGTCCGTGGAATCTGTCTGGTAGATCTCCAACGCCAGATTGTGATTACAGAGAACACGAAAATGACCGTCGAAGGGAATCGGTATGACCGCTATCAGGGCCAGAATTCCTTTGTGGTCATCGATGACGGAGAAGAGCGGAAGCTGGAATTTGTGAAGCGTTTTGAACCGATCCGTGGGAAAAAGGTTGTATATATGATCTTAACGGTGGACGAAGAAGCGTTTACCAATAATCTGCTTGTTGGAAAAGAATCCGAGATGTTAACAAGCTGTCTGATGACCAGGCAGGGAGATGTGCTGACTGCAGATGGATTGGATGAATGTGCCCCTGCGGTTCAAAAAGAGTTACAGGGTTTGAAGAAGGGAACAGAAAAATTTGAGATTTCAGGGCAGAAGCTGGTACTGTATAAGAATCCATCAAAAGCATCAGATATGTCGATCGCAGCCTATGAGGATTATACATATCTGGAGAGGCAGACTAGGGAATTGAAGCGGATGATCATCATATCCAGTATTGCCATGATCCTGGCGGCTTCGGGAATCATTTATCTGTGTTCCCTACAGTTTTACCGGCCATTGAAGCGTCTGGGAAGCAAGGCCAGAGGAATGAATGGCGGAAGTGGAGCTGGAAAGTCTATGGACGAATATAGCCTGATCGAGACAGCCATCGATGAGCTGCAGTATGAGAAGGAGTATGCCCAGCCATACGCGATCCGTAATGCAGCAGCCAGACTGGTGATGGAAGAATTTCAGCAGGAATGGATGGATTACCTGAAGGAAACGCTGCACCAGCCGATGAAATTTTCATGGTATGTTCTTATGGTGACGGAGTGCAGGGACAATGCCTGTACAGGAAAGATCAGTGGAGCATATCAGAAGCTGATCGATGAAGAACCGCAGATCAATGGTTTCTTTGTAGATATGACACCGTACCGGTGTGTCGGTATCTTTAATACGGAACTTGATTATGAGCAATTTCTGGAAAAAGCGAAGGAAACGAAGAACCGGCTGGCAGAAGAAGCTGTTTCATGTATCTGCTGCGTCAGCCAGAATTTTAAGAATCCGGAAAATATGAGCCTGATCTATACAGAAGTGCTCTGTATGCTGGAAAAAGCCTTTTTTAAAGGGGATGCGGCATTTGTTCATGGAGAGCAGACACAGGAAGGAACACAGAAGAATCAGGACCGAAAATATGGGGAAAATAAGCTGATCCAGTATGTAGTATCTGGAGAAGCAGAAGAGGCATTTGCACAGCTGAGAAATATGACGAAGAGTCTGGAAGATCAGGCTGCAGATATCCAGTATACCAGATTCCAGTATTTTCAGATATGTCAGAACCTGTTGGAAAATGTGGTTGAACTTGGGGCAAAGATTCCAAAGGATTACGGGGAAAAAGAGCTGTTCCGGAAGATCTTTGAAACCAGGACGATCCAGGAGCTGGATGTGTTGGCAGAGGAAATCCTGACCTGCTGTGTCGGGTATTTCCAGAAGCGGGAGAAGGGCTATTCTGTCAATGTAGAAAAAGCGATGGAATTTATCCGGGTCAATTATGGGAAGGATCTTTCAATCGATGATGTAGCGGCCAGCGTGTTTTTGTCTTCTGGTTATCTGAGCATTATTTTTAAAGAGGAAACAGGATATACGGTACTGGAATATATCACTGCGATCCGTATGGGTAAGGCTAAGAAACTGGTGCTGCAGGGGCCAGGGCTGAAGGTAAAAGAGATCGCAGAGCAACTGGGATATAATAATGTGCAGAGCTTTATCCGGTACTTTAAGAAGTACTATGGAGAAACACCGATGGCATATCGGAAGAATGCAGATGGAAAGTAAACATCCAGACATAAGAAGAATGGAGCAGTTGCTCCGGTAGATGGGAATACCCTGAACCGGGACAGCAGCTCCATTTTTGTATCCTATTTTATATCCGTGCTTCCGGGTGCGGAACCGGACAGTTAGCCATATCAGTATCATATTTCTGAATGCCAAGAGCTTCCTTGGATTTTTTCTGGAATGTTCTGGCGCGCAGATCAACCTCGTAGGGATTGCAGATAGAGAGCAGCCGTTTGTGACATTCCTCTGCGGTGATCATAGCCTCCGGGGATGGAACCGGAACATCAAGAAGAGAATGATCCTCTGCGGGGTCTGTGGACAGATCAAAAAGCTGTGGTTTGTCATAGCAGTAGAAGATATATTTGTACTGTCTCCAGCGGATCATAAACATGCCATGAGGCATGCCATGACAGTTGTATTCACTGAATGCAAAATCCCGGTGTTCGTTTAATTGCCCGGTTTCAATCAGGGAGCGCAGGCTTTGACCATCCAGACCTTCCGGAACAGGAACATCCATATAACTGCAGACGGTAGGGAACCAGTCGGTGATATTGACGGGATCACTGACCCTGCGTGGGGGCTGTCCGGGAACACGGACGATCATAGGAACATGGCAGGACTGTTCAAACATCGTACATTTCCACCACAAGCCATGATATCCCAGTTGTTCTCCATGGTCACTGGTGTAACAGAAAATCGTGCGGTCTCGTAAGCCAGTCTCATCCAGCTTCTTTAACAGAATGCCGATTCTCTCATCCAGTTCAGCAATCGCGCAGTGATAGCCGATCAGCAGCTTGCGGACAGTTTCCTCTGGCACATCACTGCATTTAAAATAGGTGCGAAGCCATTCTAACGGTTCATTCAGGGAAGTAAATGGCGGTTTCAGGGCTTCTGGAATTTCTTTGATCCTGGCTTCAAAATAATCCCAGTTTTCTTTTTTTACATAAAAAGGGAAGTGTGGATCCAGAAAACCGACATAGAGATACCAGTTGTCTTCCTGTGCATGTTTGTCGATCCAGTCCAGACTTGAGGCTAAAACCCGGTCATCGTAGCTTTCTTCTGTTTTTAAGCCGATTTTTTCAAAGCGCTTTTCAGCGCCAATCCGTCCGGTTTTCTGGTCACGGAAGAAGCAGCCGATGTCAGGACGGTGCAGGTAACCGGCATATTCTTCATGACTGAATGCGTAGGAGCCCTGATGGTGAAAGTGGGTCTTTCCAATGCAGATATACGGTTTTCCATGTTCCGTCAGGCAGTGGGAAAGCCCTGGAACAGTTCCATCATAAGGCGTAGAGTTATCCCAGGTCCCGATCCGGTTGACGAACCGTCCGGTGATAAAACTGCCTCTGGCCGGTGCGCAGACAGGACAGGTGGTATAACAGTTGTCAAAAACGGTACTTTCTGCTGCCAAACGATCAAGATTTGGTGTTTTTAAGATTGAGTGATCAATAAACTGCATCATCTGATAGGAATGCTCATCAGACATGACGGTGATAATGTTCATAACGAGAAAACTCCTTTTCTTTTATTTTCAATCAGGTATTAAGGCCAGATGCCGGAATCAGCAACTTAGGAAAGTGTTTCAGAGAATCAGGACAATTCCACTGGCGGATTAACTGATCGACCTGTTTTTGAAGATTTTCTAAGTCAGCATGATTGATCTGATGTCCGACAGCTATTGCATCAGAAACATCCAGAATCAGAAGATTTAACCGGACTGTGATATTTTCGTTATCTTTTTCAGCAGGAGCATGGAAAGAGACATCGAGAATATCTGCCAGATGATCAGGGCTGTCAACCAGGTCAGGCACCAGGATATCAGGCTGATGAATCTGAAAGCGATGTGGGGCTCCGGACCATAAAAAGATCAGGGAGACCTTGTTTTTTGTAATAAGCGCAGCATGATCATTTAAAATCTGGATCTGGGTTTCTGGCATAAAATTCCATCGCTGGATATGATCTGCCGGAAGCCGGTTCCCTCTTAAGATATGGTCAGCGATCAGGACACCCCGCTCCCGATGGAACAGGATTTCCCGGCGGTGGCGGCAGAAGGTATAGCCATCATGGTAAGCGTCTGCATAAATTCCATTTGCATCATGGAAATAAGCAGTAATTGGTGAAGAAGGGCGCAGAACCCCCCATTTGTTTGCGTACATACTGTCGGGAACAATCGGAGTTCCGTAAGCCAGGACTGTATTATGACTGGCCATGTTATACATGTAACCCCGTTGCGGGGAATTCATCGTTACATCATGGTACATAAGACTTACATAAGGCTCTCCTATGATCTCTTCCCCACGCATGGTAAGGAACAGGGACAGCATATCCATGTGATTGTGACCGGAGTATCCACAATTTACTTTGGCAGACATGAGCAGATAGTTGTCTCTTTTGCCATATCCGCTTTTGGAGCAGATAAAACCGGCATCCTGATCACAGAAATCCAATGGCAGATGAATAGGCGCATCTTGATTGCAGCTTGGATCATATGTGATAGATGGAGATTGTGAATCTGAAATGCTCTGGTTGTAGGTACGGATCTTTAAGATTGCCTCACATTCTGCATGTTTCATGGTACGACAGCCGATGTTCAGGATCGGATCTGTCATAGGACCGCCATTATCGCCCAGGGAAGGATAGCGTGGTCCAGGTGGGCAGAGCATGGCAAGGACATGAAAGGTAGCGTTCATTCGGTTAGTAGTTTCTTGATCTAGCAGAGATTCATTGTTTAAACGTGCCAGATAAATACCGCGGTAGAGCATTTCTCCAACAGCAGCGCCGGACCAATAGGCGATGGAATGTTCACTGTAACCGCCGGAAGGATTGAAATCTTCCAGAATGTGACGCCGTACAATAGCGGCTCCCCGGTTTTTCATAGCGGTAAAGGCAGGAATTTCCGGGAACATCGTGCCGAGGATAAATGGAACCAGGCCCCTCTCCCACATATGATGATTATAAGGCCGGTAACTATCCTGGTCAAACCGGCGGAACTGGATTCCCAAAAACCAGATTCGTTTCAGAATTTCGAAGGAAAGAGAATAGGAAATCTCATAAGGAATCCGCGTGTAGAAAAGGCTGGTGTAGACCACTGCCAGCCAGCCAACGCTCATGACGTCCCGGTCTTCGGTGTACTGGAACCGGTTGGCAGAAGGTTCTGTGTGAACGACACTCAATGGGTAGGTGCGGAAATAAACCTGAAGAAATTCTTCGAAAAAATCCAGGACTTTCGTATCTCCGGTTTCATGGTACAGGATACACAGGGATTCGAAAAACTGTCCGCGAACCATCATGTCTAAGTAGCTGCGGTGAAATTTTCCCATGTCCTCATTAAAATTAAAATGAATCATGTGTTCCCAGTTTTTTCCCAGATTCACCTGGCGTTTTCTGTTGCCAGGAAGGATATAGATATGATCATCCATCAGCCGATGAGCCACGTGAAGGCAGAAATCCTTTAAATTACCGCAAAGTCCCAGTGAGGACTGAAAAGAATAAGGACAGGTGTCCGTATCAATGGGAGTCAGCGGGAGAGAACGGTAATCATATAAAAACTGGGGTGAACGGCGTGTTTCCATGTGCTGGATCAGCAGTTTTTTCGCCAGTTCCTGATTACCGTGGTCTAAGGCGGTCTGTACGGGTTTCAGTTCTGGGGTGTCCAGCTGAAATGCGGCAAATACGTCCTCATCAGTGACAAGAAGTTCTTCGGTTGGTATCTGAAGCATAAGCGTTCTCCTTTCGGTGATGAATTGCAGGGGGATAAAATCATATTAATCAAGATGAAGGGTTGTACCGTCCCAAACCAGATGGAAATTTTTCTGGTGAATCGAAAAATCCATAAAAAATCCTTCGGAAGAAAGACCAGATGTATAAGCAGTACAGCCTGCGGCACAGTCTTCAACTGTATGCGGGATCAGGATCGTTCCGTGATAAAAGATCTGATTTGCCCGTTGGGTGTGTTCCAGGTGCAGCAGCAGGGAATCGTGCCATACATCATTAGCAGTAGAAATCTTGCCGACCTCCAACTGCGGAACCATGGAAGGAGATACGGCCAGTTCGATATTTGGATGACCTTCTTTTTTTGTGATCCAGCCATGGGAGGTCTGGCTGACCTGGGTCCGGTCCAGGTGGTAATGGATCTGAACTGAGTCGCCAGATACAAGCCCGGTCACCTGGTCGATTACAATCACAAATTGCTGATCGATCAGAGCCAGAATTCTGGTAGTTTCTGCCGGTTCGTAATTCTTATGGAAAGAAATGATGGCAGTCATACGGTCATTGGCTGTTACGGAACGGACATATCCTTCTTTTTGTGGTCCGTAAGCCCAGGACCCTTTGTATTCCCACATGTTTTTCCAATTGACGGTCAGGCAGTTGTGCCAGAATGCACTTTTGAAATGTCTGCGGTTCTCATCATCCTTGTAAGTATAGATTGCAGGATCCGTTACCAGGGTTTCTCCGAAAGCGGTAAGATCAAAGCATCCAGCGTCAATGTGGGCGTGGAGATTCTGGACGGGAGTCCGGCAGGCGGTCATCAGGCTGATCGCCTCCTTGTCCCAGCCGGTTCGTAGATAGACCTGATTTAAGTCTTTCTGCCATGCCAGAAGCGGAAGATCTGGACGGATTGGGGCAGTAACCGCATCATCCATAATTTCCTTCAAATGCCGGATGTCAGGGATTCGCCAAAGGTTATCCCGGATGTCATTCATCAGTGTTTTTGGCGGATAGAAATATAAGGCAGTCCGCAAATAAAATGGGTCTTCAAAAGCCATGTAGCAGGCAGTAGCTGCCAGTGCCATGGTTTCTTTTTCCGCAATATGGCTGTCACCCCATGGGAAATTGCCTCCGCAGGCACGGGTGGCGTGGACGGAGTGGATAAACATCTTCTTTAACTGTTCTGTATAGTGTTCAGGGACAGTTAGGTGGAATTTGCGGGCAAATACCAGACGCAGGGAGAACCAGAAAACACAGCCATTGTGGTAGGAAGGAGATCCTTCAATCTGTCCTCCACATGGAGTACACTGGGCTTCCATACAACGGTCTAATTCCTGCTGGGAATGGGAAAGATACTTGGCGCTGTCCGGCATCTCAGGAAAGAGGCAGGACAAAGCCATAAGACCTAAGTTTTCCATCAGATAGTGGTTGTGGTCTGCCTTAGGCCATAAAAGTGGGGAAATTTCATAAAGAATCTTACAGTGAAGCTGGACGCTCTGATAAAGCTTCTGTTGGAATTCTTCTGTAAAGCAAGGAGTATCTGCCAGTAATTCTATGATGAGTGGCCAGGTGCGGTAACCACGGATGCCTACCTCCAGGGCACGCCATGGGGACAATCCGTCAAAATGCAGAGGAGCCAGATTGCCCTGCTCATCATAAAGAGAAGGAGCGTGAACATGGTCGATCCAGTCGCTTAATTCTTCAATAGCTTTTTGGGCGTAAGTCAGGTTACCAGTAAGACCATAAGCTTCTGCCAGTGTCTTTAAGTGGTGCATCCGGTTTAAATGAAAGGTATATTCGTTATCATTTACCGGATTTTCTGTCCATTTCGGTGGATTACCCACAAAATAAAGTTCCGGGCCAGTGCCAGGAAGCACTAACATTCCCTTCATGGCTTCTTTTGCCAGTTTTATAGTCTGATCAGTCAGTTCGGGGAAACATTCACGGATGACAGCTCCATGGGCAAAGACAGCTTCACGGTTATTTGTATAAATCATAAGCACCTCATTTCTCTGGGGAAAAACCCAGTTGGTCGCGGCGGTTGCGGAATTGTTTTAGAACGCCTGTGTAGGATGGATCGGAGATCAGATTGATGGTTTCGCCGGGATCCTGTTCCAGATCCCATAAGACCTCTGGCATATCCGGTCCGTAATAGTGGTATTTTAGCTGGTTACGTTTGATCATCAGATACTGCCCCAGATATTGGCTGATGCTTTCATTGTCCCAGTTAGAGGAATTACCGGCCATGAGGTCAGTCAGGGAACAGCTGTCCAGATGCTCTGGAATTTCGATGTGACAGAGATCGCATAAAGTGGCGTACAGATCGCACAGGTTTACATTTTCGGAAACGGTTTTTGGGGAGAAACGCGCCGGATAGCGGATAAAAAGTGGAACTCGTACACTGGACTCATAGAATTTGTGTTTTGCCCAGATTCCATGTTCTCCTAGCATCTCGCCGTGATCGCTGGTGAAGATCACGATCCAGTTATCTAAATCTTCTCTGGCTTCATCCAGTTTGTCTAAGATCTGTCCGATGTAACCGTCTACGGTTTCGATCATGGCGTAATAAGCGGCGGTAGTGCGCTGGATGTCCCGGACAGTGACATCCGTACCGATTTCCAGGTGTTTGGTGTCCAGATAGGGGTGGCCGCTTAAGTTCTGTTCTGCACCGAAGATCGGAACACGGTTCAGATAGTATTTAAACAGTTTTTCATCGCAGAAATACGGATAATGAGGAAGAACAAAGCTGACCTTTAAAAGGAGCGGCTGATTCACCTGCTGTTTGTCATAGTAAGGGGACTCAAAAATTTCCTCGATCACATTGAGCGCACCCTGAAGTGTATACTCATCGGAAATCCTATGGCGGGAATGCCCAACTCCTGCCCGGAGTACTTCTTTGCAGTTGGTCCATCGCTGATCTGCCTTGGAAACTTTAAAACGGTTTAATTTGTCCTGATCCATGTTTGGAATAAATTTTTCACTGATTCTGGTTTCATTGCCGATCCGGCGCTGCCATCCCTGCATTTGATCCAGACCTGTGTGATGAAGTTTTCCACAGCAGACCGTGTTGTAGGCGTTTTCACTGAAAGTCCTGGCAAATGTCCGGTAGAACGGAGGCAGGTCATCTCCAAAAACTTCGCAGCCGCAAGTCCGTGGGAATTGTCCGCTCATGATACACTGACGGGCTGGAATACAGACAGGAGATGGTGTATAAGCATGATTGAACACGACACTGTCTTTGGCCAAACGGTCTAAGTTTGGAGTACGGACAATGGAATTGCCGGCAAAACCGGCCAGATCCGGACGGTGTTCATCTGTCATTAAGAAAAGGATGTTGGGATATTCCCGGTTAGACATAAAGGCTCCTCTTTTCTGCCCGGTCTGGGCGCATATGGTATAACGAATGATAATTTCATTATAAAGGAAGCAGATTTGGTACTCAATGACGGCTTTTTGTAAAATATCAGTATTTTGTATCTGAGAAATTGAACACAAAAAACCTGTGTTTTTCAATATAAATTAGATTAGAGATGCAAAAAAATGATATTTCGCAAAAAGTCCAGAATTGTCAACAAATAGCAGACGTGCTACGATCAATTCAGAAATAAGGGGTGTTTACAAGCTACAAACAAATTTTTAGAGGAGGTATTTACAGTATGAGAAAAAACAAAAGACAGCTGGCTGCCGGCATGATGGCATCAGTCATGGTATTGACAACACTGGCTGGATGTGGCGCTTCTGCTTCTTCCAATAATGGAAAAGAGACAAACGCAGCGCAGACACAGGGACAACAGACAACTGCTCAGGCACAGGAGAGCCAGACTGAGGAAACAAAGGGTGAGCCTGTGGAGATGGAATGGCTGGTTGGACAGACTTCTGCAGAAGTAGATGACAATGCAGAGGTAGTAAAAATGATCGAGGATCGATTTAACATTGATTTAAAAGCCTGGTATGTGGATTCTAACAAGTTTTATGAGAATTTAAATGTACGGTTTGCAGGTGGAGAGATGCCGGATGTTCTGGTTATTGATAACCTGTCACTGCTTCCTACTTATGTAGATGGTGGAATCATCGGAGAACTTCCAATTGAAGAAATTCGTGAGAAGGCACCGAACTATACAAAAGTGGCAGATGCAAATGATGATGGAACACTTTGGAGCACCATGATCTATAATGGAAAGAACTATGGCGTTACCAATCCGATGGATGCAGTTCCAATGGCAATGTTCTGGAGAAAAGACTGGTTAGATAAGCTGGGCCTGGAGGTTCCGGAAACACTGGACGATTATGAGAAGGTTCTGACTGCATTTGTAGAAGAAGACCCGGATGGCAATGGAAAAAAGGATACGGCAGGACTGGCAGAGCGTGCTTTCGGAGCAGTGTTCGGCGCTTATGGACTTCGCTGTGTAACTGGTGGTAAGCCTGGATTTAAAGTAGAAGAAATGCAGCTTGGCGAAGACAATGTTCCATTCTTCCCATACGTTCATCCAGATGCAAAAAAGGCTCTGGCAAAATTACATGACTGGTATGAGAAAGGCATCGTGGACAAAGAGTTTATCACTGGCGAAAACCATGGCGGATATACCTGGCTGTCTCATTCCTTCATGAATGGCAAGATCGGTCTGACCTCCGCGCAGCCATATCACTATTTAAATGCAAGTACAGACACCTCTGATGAAAACAACTGGGGCGTATGTATGAAAGAATTAAAAGGCCTGAATCCAGATGCAGATATCGTCATTGGACCGGCTCCAGTTGGCCCAGATGGCAAATCCGGTACAGAAGGATGGAACTTAACCGGACGTCTGACCTGTCTGACTACCAAAGCTGTTTCCGACCCACGTAAAGTTGACGCGTTCTTAGCAATGTTAGACGCATACTATGCAGATATGGATTATGCCCGTCTGGTAAACTACGGCTTAGAGGGTAAACATTTTGAAATGACAGACAATGGTCCAGTGCGTATTATGGAAGGTACTGAGTTAAGAAAAGAAGGCGTTCTGCAGGTTGATTTCGGAAGCACAGTAACATTTGCAGAGAATATCACTCCGCAGAAGACCAAATTTGGTCATGAAGTAACTGGCAATGGATATTATCGCTTTAACGCTCCTCCAGTAGAGGAATTCGCTAATGTGATCGCGACACTGGATACTTTAACAGAACAGGCATATTTCGATATGATCACTGGAGCGAAACCAATCGACTACTTTGATACTTTCGTAGAAGAGTTTAAAAAAGCTGGTGGCGAAGCAGCAGAAAAGGCAGTTCAGGAAGCGTATGCAGAAAAACTAGCTGCTCTTGGAAAATAATGATCCGTAAAATCCGGGAGGTATGGACATGAATGTGATGAAAAAGAAAAAAGAACAGAAGCTGGTGCCGCAGCACAAGCGCAGCTTTTGGGGCAACCTGTGTTACTATAAGGAATATTACCTCATGCTGATTCCCGGAATTTTATTCTTTTTAGTATTTTGCTACGGCCCTATGTATGGTCTGGTAATTGCCTTTCAGGATTATTATCCCCTGAAAGGCGTTACCGGAAGTAAGATGGTGGGACTGAAGCATTTCCGGGCATTATTTACGGACCCATTTTTCTTATCGGTACTAAAAAATACCATTGTGATCAGTTTTTATAAGTTATTAGTATGTTTTCCGGCGCCGATTCTGTTGTGTTTGGCATTAAATGAGATCAGTAATTACCGGTTTAAAAAGATTGCCCAGTCCGTTTCTTATCTTCCGCATTTTGTATCATGGGTTGTGGTATCCGGAATTATCATTGAGTTTTTATCTCCGTCCAGAGGTCCGATCAATATCTTATTGCAGAATCTGGGCATGGAACCGATTTTTTTCGTTGCGGAGCCTAAATATTTTCGGGGGGTACTGGTTCTTTCTGATTTATGGAAATCCGTTGGTTGGGGATCGATCGTGTACCTGGCTGCAGTTACTTCTGTAGACCCTACTCTTTATGAAGCAGCAGAAATGGACGGTGCGGGAAGAATCAAAAAGATCATCCATGTGACGATTCCGGCGTTAGCACCGATTATTACGGTTATGTTTATTATGGAATCTGGAAAAATCTTAAATGACAGTTTTGAGCAGGTATATAATTTCCTGACACCAAGCACCTATGCGGTTGGCGATGTGATCTCTACGTTTGTATACCGGATGGGAATTCAGAAGATGCAGTACAGTTTTACAACAGCAGTGGATCTGTTTAAGAACATTATCTCATTTATGCTGGTAGTCATGACGAATTATATCGCACGAAAAACCAACGATTATGCTCTGTGGTAGGAGGAAAATGTAACATGAAAGATCAGAAAAGAGAGGAAAACATACAGCGGAAACGGAAAAAGAAAAGAAGTGCAGAAGATTGGATCGTTGATGGATTTTCCTACGGTATCGTGGCGATTCTGGTTATATCCATTATCCTTCCATTTATGCAGGTAATTACTATCTCCATGAGCCCAGCTTCTGTAGTGAATAAAACGGGATTTCATTTGATCCCCACCAGCTTTGATTTTTCCGGTTATGTACAGATTGCAACAGATGACAATTTCTGGCATAGCTATGTTAATACGATTTTAAGAACTGTTCTGGGTACTGCAAGTGGAGTTCTGGTGACTGTACTGACTGCGTATCCACTTGCAAAACAAAATCTGCCTTACAGAAAAGGAATTATGATGTTTGTGGTATTTACCATGTACTTCTCAGGTGGTATGATACCTAAGTATCTGTTAATGAAAAACCTGCATCTGACTAACAATTTTCTGGTATATATTCTGCCGGACCTGATCACTGGATTTGCGCTGATCATTACAAGAAACTTCTTTATGAGCATTCCTCCTGCATTAGAGGAATCTGCAAAGATTGACGGAGCTACGAATCTTCAGGTGTTATTCAAGATCTATCTTCCGATTTCCACCCCGGTGCTGGCAACCGTTTCTTTATGGTACAGTGTGCGGCACTGGAATGCCTGGATGGATAATATGCTGTATGTGACCAAGAGTGGCCTTTATGTGCTGCAATATGTGATCCAAACGATTTTAACCAACGGAAAGACGGCGGATATGGAGATGGTGACGGATGTGATCGTACATACAGAAACCATGAAAATGGCGGCTCTGATACTGTCGCTGATCCCGATCGTATGTACGTATCCATTTTTACAGAAATATTTTGTAAAGGGCATGATGGTAGGATCTGTAAAGGGATAAACTATGTTTAAAAAGCTGCTTTATATTAATCTGTTCAGCATTACATTTTTGGCGTTATTTAATTATCTTGTATTTCATAATTTGAACAGCAAGGCGTATCTGGAAAGCTTCACTGTCTACAATCAGAGAATTAATGACCTGGCTTTTCAGAATATAGACCGACAGATCATGGAGGCAGCAACGGAGATTCCTCAGCTGTATTTTTCAGATATGAAACAGAATGAGGATCTCCTTCTTCCTCAGGAAGAGGATGTGATAGGCTCACCAGCAGGAATCCGGGGGCTGGTGAACCAGATGGAAGAGATCAAAAAGTTCTATTCCTATGTGAAAAGCATGGACGTGTATTATGAGGGGACACAGACAGTTGTGACCGGATTTAATCTGGTTCATCATATTGCGTCAGATGAGGAAATAAAAAAATACCTTCCCTGGTATGAGGAGTTTCAGAAGACTGGAAAACTGAATGCGTTTTTAGAGTCTTCTCATGGAATATACCCAACTGGAGAACCGGTTATCACTTATGCCAGCAGAATCTCCCGATCGAAATGGAAAGACCGGGGGATTGTTGTCGCTATTCATATTTCTCCGGAATCATTAAAAGAATATATGGATGAAGAAGGAGGAACCTTGATGGTGACCACGCCTTCTGGCAAAATCCTGTATCTGACAAAAGGGCGGGATTATAAAGAAGCCGGTCTGGTAGAAAATGACGTGAAAAAACAGGAAGAGAAAGAGAAAAAACTGGTTACCCTGTTGCCTGTCCATCTGGATTCCGGGGAAACTACAGTATTTCATTCTGGTTTTCAGAGAACAGGGCTGGAATATTATTATTACATTCAGAATAATCGGCTTTATGCGGACTATAATGTTCAGAACCGGATCTTTCTGATGAACTTTTTGTTGTCGATTTTCTTTAACCTGGCTATATTAAGTGTTTTTTCCTGGTTTAATCATTGTGCTTTTAAAAAGAAAATGTCTAAGGCGTCGGAAGAGATCACAACCTTAAATGAAACGGTCCGCTCCTCCAGACCATTGCTTTTACAGAATGCAGTCCGTTCTCTGATCTTAAACCGGCGGATGGATCAGGCCTATGAGCAGGCGGCGGAGTATCTGCAGTATGACAGTGTCAGTACAGCGGTTCTCTACCATCCGGATTTAAATGGAGCCAGTGATCTGGTGTTTCGTCTGCAGGAAGAGCTTTTAAATGGAAATGGCAGTTATCATAGCCTGTTTACCACCATGGAAAAGGGAGAGGTGGCAGTGATCCTGTCTTTCGATGCAGCGAATATGCAGCTGGTATATCAAGACTTTCAGAAGCGGCTTTTCGCGGTGGCAGAGCATTGTCATCTGATTTTGGGAAAGGCATTTGAACTGTCAAAGGAAAATATCCGGAATAGTTACTTAAACGCCGCAGAAATCGCCAGATATCGTTTTATCTATTCGGATCGGTTACTTTTGACGGATGCGGATGTAGAAATCGAGAAAAGAAAGGGCTCTGGCAGTCATTTGAGATTGTTTGAGGCCATTGAGAGGGATATTCTCAGTGAGAATTTCCAGGACTTCCAGTATCACATTGAAGCGCTGACGGTATCTTTCCAGGAAGGCAACTATACGGTTGATTACTGCATGTCCACGTTGCGGGATCTGGTATCTCTTCTGTATCAGATTATGAATCAGCGGCAGCTGGATATGTGGATTATTTTTGGATATGATATCCGGGAGTATTATAAGCAGATTGAAAGTCTGGAAGAATTTAAAATCTGGATGTTAGACCTGTGCGGCATTCTATTGGAAAATATGCGCCAGAAGAAGCAGAATGTGGATACGGATCTGCAGGCGAAATTAACTGCCCTGATTGATGAAAATCTGGAAAATGAGATTTCTCTGGATTTCTTATGTGACCGCCTGGATATGCGTCCAGATGCATTAAGCCGCCAGTTTAAGCAGGTCATGGGCAAAGGATATACCGAATACATCAAAGAGAAAAAGATGGCCAGGGTCTTAGAACTTCTGGCAGAAGACTACAGTGTAAAAGATATTGCTGGGCGGATGGGCTATCATTCACCGCAGTACTTCATTAAGGTGTTTAAAGAGATTTATGGACTGACACCGTATCAATATAAGAAGCAGAAGCTGGGGAAAGAGGAAGAAGTATAGTAGGAGAGAAAAAATGGACATTTCCGAAAGTATAAAATTCAGAAATGTCCATTTTTTTCGCTTACTCCCCTACCAACGAATACGTCAACAGCCACGCCTTAAAATATCCATCCATCACCGCAAACGGCATCGGTCCCATATCCAGCAGAAACTGATGGAATCTCAATGGCTGGAACTGCTCTTTCAGTGTATTTTCCGCCTCAGTTTTCATCTTCATGATCTCGCAATACCCACCATAATAGGCCACATAATTGGAAGGATTGCTGCGGACGGCCTGATAGATGGCTTCTGCTACCTGTTCCTGATCGATACTAAAAAACTGCTTTAAGTAATCGGCAACCTGTTCCTGGGTCCAGCCGTAATAGTTGACATTTAAGTCGATCAGTGCATGAAGTCCCAGCATGGCAGACGCATTGTAGGCCATGATCTGACTGACTTCCGGGGAAACGGAGGTATCTAAGGTATAGGTGTAATATTCGCTGTACACGGCCCAGCCCTCGCTGTAACCCAGGAAAGATAAGACTTTTCGTACCGGATCATCACAGTGCGACAGAAAATACACGTTCTGATACAGATGGCCAGGAATCCCTTCATGCGCCAGTGTGGTGAATAAGGTATCCGTTCCGGCACTGCTTCCACCGTTAATATAAATGGTGCAGTTCTTGTAATCATCAATAGGAGGAACCAGGAAAAATGCCGGGTTCAGGGATTGCTCCAGCTCCTCCGGCACGTATTTGGTCACATACTCGTAGCCGTTCACTTCCGGGAAATCTTCGCTGACTGCCCCTTTTAACAGCGAAAGGATCTTCTCTGGGTCAGATTCCGAAAAATGAAATTGATCCAGTTCGTCATTTATTTCCGGATTCTGTTTCATGATCTGGGACATGGCGCTTAAAGAATCATCGATCTGGTCTTCAATCGCTTTCTGAAGATCGTCCATAGTTTGATAAGTTGGCCCGATGGAGGAATCCACCAGATACTGATAATAAAGCTTTCCGTCCGGGAACTGACAGATGCCTTCTGCATTGGTTCCTGTGCCTTTTAATGCCTCCAGCCCTTCCAGCAGCGCCTTATAAGCCGGAATAAAGTGCTCCGTCACTACCTGCTGGTTCTGTTCCTTGAACGCTTTCTTTTCCTCGGCGTTTAATCCTTCCATCGCGTCGATCTTTGTATTAAATTCCGTTCCCATCAGGTTATGTTCTGCTGAAAGCAGATAAGGCTGCGCCTGGGAAATGATTTCGTCAGCGCATGTATCAGTCATAAAAAGTCCCGCAGCGGACCGCTCTTTTTCAAAAGCCAGGATCTGTTCAAAATACCGGTCAATATCAGAAAGCAGCGTCAGATAATGTTCTACGTCCTCCTTATCATAGAACGCATATTCCGTCAAAAGCACGGGAAGCTGTGACTGGATACCAGAAGAAGGAACTAGCGGTTCATAATATAACTCCAGTCCCTGTGCCTCCTGTTCATACTCTAAAGATTTCATCAGGATTCGGTAAGTCAGCTTCTGGTTGTCTAACAGAAGCGCCGGGTCTATGGAATTGATCTGTTGGTATAGGTTTTCCTGTTCTTTATGGGCCTGTTCCATGACTTCTCTGGAAAAATCGCCGAAGGAAATGTCATAATCCGTGATCCCATAGGCAGCCGGATCCTTTAATGTATAATGAAGGGTCAGATAAGACTGGGTTACCTGATCGGTAAATAATTGTTTACATAAATCTTCAAAGGTACTCTGGGCCTTTTGAGCCTCTTCACTGGAAATATCAGGGAGTGTCTCAGGACTTTCTGTTTCTGTCTGGGATGGAAGTGGGACGTTGGGGTCAGTTGTTCGCCCAGCGCAGCCAGCCAGAATTCCAAGTACCAGAAACAGGGCCAGGACGGCAGCCGGAATGCGGCGTTTTTTATGAGTCATATCGGGTCAGAACCTCCATTTCTGCGTTGATTTTATATTATAGACAGTATAATTTATATTTTCGATCAATGCAACTCATGCTTTTCGGGCCAGAATTCCAGTCAGAATCGTAACAAAATGTTGACGAAAGAGTTGGAAAACGGTACACTAAAAGCAGGTATGCCCGTAACTGTGGAAAGACAGAACAGTTGCGCATTTTCCTGACAGGAGGAATGAAAGAAATGTGTAAAGAATGTAAGAAACCATATTATATTACAACGGCCATTGCCTATACATCCGGCAAGCCGCATATTGGAAACACCTACGAGATCGTGCTGGCAGACAGCATTGCCCGTTTTAAGAGAGCTCAGGGGTACGATGTCCGTTTTCAGACCGGAACCGATGAGCACGGCCAGAAGATCGAGTTAAAGGCAGAGGCAGCAGGCGTTACTCCAAAGGAGTATGTAGATCATGTTGCAGGCCAGGTAAAAACTATCTGGGATTTAATGAACACTTCCTATGATAAATTTATCCGTACCACCGACGCTGACCATGAGGCCCAGGTACAGAAGATCTTTAAGAGATTATACGACCAGGGAGATATTTACAAAGGCTATTACGAGGGTATGTATTGTACTCCTTGTGAGTCCTTCTTCACCGAGTCCCAGTTGGTGGACGGCAAATGCCCGGACTGCGGCCGTGAGGTTCAGCCAGCTAAGGAAGAGGCATATTTCTTCAAAATGAGCAAATACGCTGACCGCCTGATTCAGTACATCAACGATCATCCAGAGTTCATTCAGCCGGTTTCCAGAAAGAACGAGATGATGAACAACTTCCTGCTTCCAGGACTTCAGGATCTGTGTGTATCCAGAACCTCCTTCAACTGGGGAATTCCGGTCTCCTTCGATCCGAAGCATGTCACCTATGTATGGCTGGATGCGCTGACAAACTATATCACCGGACTTGGCTATGACTGTGATGGCAACAGTAGTGAGATGTTTAAGAAATACTGGCCGGCAGATCTGCATCTGATCGGGAAGGATATCATCCGTTTCCATACCATTTACTGGCCGATCTTCCTGATGGCTCTGGATTTGCCGCTGCCAAAGCAGGTATTTGGCCATCCGTGGTTATTACAGGGTGATGGCAAGATGAGCAAATCCAAGGGAAATGTTCTCTATGCCGATACCTTAGTTGATTTCTTCGGTGTTGATGCGGTTCGCTATTTTGTTCTCCATGAGATGCCATTTGATAACGATGGCGTGATCTCCTGGGAACTGATGGTAGAGCGGTTGAATTCCGATCTGGCTAATATTTTAGGAAATCTGGTAAATCGTACCATTTCCATGTCCAATAAGTATTTTGACGGCGTTGTGAGAAATGCCGGTGTAACGGAGGATGTGGACGCTGACTTAAAGGCAGTTGTTTTAGACGAGGTGAAGAAGATCAATGATAAGATGGATCAGCTTCGTGTGGCTGATGCCATCACTGAGATCTTCAACATTTTCCGCAGATGCAACAAATATATCGATGAGACCATGCCATGGGCGCTGGCAAAGGATGAGGCAAAGAAAGACCGTCTTGCGACCGTTCTTTACAACCTGGTTGAAGCGATCACCATCGGCGCTTCCCTGTTAGAAGCATTTATGCCGGAGACCTCCGACAAGATCTTATCTCAGCTTCAGACTGAGAAGAGAGAGCTGTCCGCAATGGATCAGTTCGGTCTGTATCCAGATGGCGGCAAGGTAACCGACAAGCCAGAGATCCTGTTTGCTCGCATGGACATCAAAGAAGTGATGGAAAAGGTAGAGGCAATGCGTGCCGCAGAGGCTCCGGCAGAAGAAAAGAAAGAGGAGCCAGAAGAGGAAGGCATTGATATCGAAGCAAAGCCGGAGATCACCTACGATGATTTTGCAAAGCTGCAGTTCCAGGTTGGTGAGATCATTGCCTGTGAGGCAGTGAAAAAATCCAAGAAGTTACTGTGCTCCCAGGTGAAGATCGGAAGCCAGGTAAAACAGATCGTCAGCGGTATCAAGGCCCACTATACTCCAGAGGAGATGGTAGGCAAGAAGGTTATGGTTGTTGTGAACTTAAAACCTGCTAAACTGGCTGGCATCCTGTCTGAAGGTATGCTGTTATGCGCAGAAGACGCTGATGGTAACCTGTCCCTGATGACACCAGAGAAACCGATGCCTTCAGGAGCAGAGATCTGCTAATTGAATCAATGTGTTCCCGGTGCGATTCCGGGAGTAAAAAACAGGGGCGGTGATCCATCGCCTCTGTTTTGGAATTTTAGGAGGGATGCCTTTGAGCGGAACCACACTAAAATGGATCGCAGTCATCAGCATGCTGATCGACCATACAGCAGAGGTCCTTATAAACCATAATGCCGCTCTTACAGATCCCATCTGGGCTCAGATTTATGTGTTGATGCGTGGGATTGGGAGAATTGCCTTTCCCATTTATGCGTTTTTGCTGGTAGAGGGCTTTCTGCACACCAGGGATGTGAAGAAGTATCTGGCGCGGATGCTTACGTTTGCAGTGGTGTCGGAGATCCCTTTTGATCTGGCAGTGTTCCACACGCCGTTTTACTGGGGATACCAGAATGTGTTTTTTACGCTGTTTCTGGGACTGCTGGCGCTGGCGGGAATCTGGTGGGGCGAGTATGGTGGTTTGGAAAGAAGCCAGTTGCTGCAAGATCGGTTAGGTGCAGGTCTATGGAAGCAGGCACTTGCCTTAATTCTGTGTGTCGGCACAGCCCAGCTCATCAACTGCGATTATGGTGCTTTTGGCGTATTTTTTATTATCTTACTCTATATGACACGGTACGATAAAAAGACCCAGACGGTACTTGGTGCCATTTCCCTGATCTGGGAATTGCCCGGAATTCTGGCATTTATCCCAATCCGGCTATATAATGGAATCAGGGGACGGTGCGGCAATCGATATTTCTTTTATGCTTTTTACCCAGCACATTTGCTGGTATTGTGGTATATAGGCAGATTTGCTTTCAAATTATTTTAGCTTTGGAGAATACTATGATTTTTGATACACACGCTCATTATGATGATGATGTATTTGATGAGGACAGGGAGACGCTTTTAACGCAGTTAAAAGCCGCTGGAATTGAACGGGTGGTAAATGTGGGAGCCAGTATCCACAGCAGTCACACCACCTTAGAGTTGATTGAGAAACACGATTTTCTATATGGAGCCATCGGCGTTCATCCAAGTGAAACTGAGGAACTGAACGAAGAATGGATGAACTGGCTGGAGGAGAAAAGCCACGAGAAAAAAGTGGTGGCGATCGGTGAGATTGGCTTAGACTACCATTGGGAAGAACCTGCCAGGGATGTCCAGAAATACTGGTTTGTCCGCCAGCTTGATCTGGCAAGAAAGGTGAAGCTTCCGGTGATCATCCACAGCCGTGACGCAGCGGCAGACACCCTGGAGATCATGAAAGAGCATGGTCGTGACTTAGGCGGCGTGATCCACTGCTTTTCCTATGGCCCGGAGATGGCGAGAGAGTATCTGAAGATGGGGTACTATCTGGGAATAGGCGGTGTCGTGACCTTCACAAATGCGAAGAAATTAAAAGAAGTAGTAAAAGAAACCCCTATTGACCGGATCGTGCTGGAAACCGACTGCCCATATTTATCCCCGGTTCCCAACCGCGGAAAGCGCAATTCTTCCCTGAATCTGCCCTATGTGGTGGACATGATCGCGGAACTGAAAGGCATTACTGCCAAAGAGGTTATGGAAAAAACCTGGGAAAACGCAAAGGCGCTTTACCGGATGACAGAATAAAAAGGTAAAACAGTTACTCACAGAAAGGAAAAATTAGATGGCAACACTGGGAAATCCGAAAAATACCATAGAGATCCTTCAGAAATACCAGTTCGTATTCCAGAAGAAATTCGGACAGAACTTCCTGATCGATACCCATGTGCTGGAGAAGATCATTGCAGCAGCAGGCGTGACCAAAGATGACTGTGTGCTGGAGATCGGCCCCGGCATCGGCACCATGACACAGTACCTGGCAGAATCTGCCCGCCATGTGATCGCCGTGGAGATCGACCAGAATCTGATCCCGATCCTGAAGGACACCTTATCCGCTTACGAGAATGTCACGGTCATCAACAAGGACATTTTAAAAGTAGATATCCAGGCACTGGCACAGGAGTATAATGGAGGAAGACCGATCAAGGTGGTAGCGAATCTGCCGTATTACATTACCACCCCAATCATCATGGGCCTGTTTGAGAGCAATGTCCCCATTGACAATATCACCGTTATGGTTCAGAAAGAGGTAGCCGACCGGATGCAGGTAGGCCCGGGAACCAAGGACTACGGTGCACTGTCTCTGGCAGTCCAGTATTATGCGGAGCCGTACATCGTGGCTAATGTTCCGCCGAACTGCTTTATGCCCCGTCCAAATGTAGGCTCTGCCGTGATCCGTCTCACCAGGCACCAGACACCTCCGGTCACTGCCAAAGATCCGAAGCTGATGTTTGCCCTGATCCGGGCGTCCTTCAACCAAAGAAGAAAGACCCTGCAGAATGGTCTTAATAACTCTCCGGACATTTCATTTACCAAAGAGCAGATCGCAGCAGCCATTGAAAGCCTGGGACTTCCGGCAGCGGTGCGAGGTGAGGCGCTGACCCTGGAGCAGTTTGCGGCGCTTTCTGACTATTTTTCAAACTTATAAATGGATAAAAAAATTCCTGTACCCGATCAGATCACTGGTCAGAGTACAGGAATTTTTTATCCATTTAGGTGGTAACGGTTCCGTTCTGCTTATTTTGCAAATTTTGCCAATGCCGCTTCATCTGCAACAACGGTTACATCATTATGTAACTGCAGAATAGAAGCTGGAACATGAGGAGTGATCGGTCCGCATAAGGACTGGTATAAGATGTCTGCTTTATCTGCGCCACTGACGATCAGCAGGATCTTTTTCGCCCGCATAATGGTTTTGATGCCCATGGTGTATGCCTGGCGCGGAACGTCCTCTTCCTTCTCAAAGAAACGTTTGTTGGCCTCGATGGTACTCTCGGTCAGGCTTACGCAGTGAGTCAGCTTGTCAAATTCGTCATCCGGCTCATTGAATCCGATATGTCCGTTGTGACCCAGTCCCAGAAGCTGCAGGTCCACGCCGCCAAGACCGGCCAGAACCTCTTCATAATGGCTGCATTCCTTCTCGGCATCCGGCTCCATGCCATCTGGAATGTGGGTATTCGCCGGATCAATATTTACATGGCTGAATAAATGGGAGTTCATGAAGTAGTAATAACTCTGGTCGTTATCTCTCGGAAGTCCCTTGTACTCGTCTAAGTTTGCAGTTTTTACCTCCGCAAAGTCTAAATCCCCTTTTTTGTACCATTCCACTAACTGCTCATAAGTTCCGATAGGAGTAGAACCAGTAGCCAGACCCAGGACACAGTTTGGTTTCATAATAACCTGGGCGGAAATGATGTTAGCCGCTTTACGGCTCATATCTTTATAATCCTTTGCACGATACAGTTTCATGCCAGCACCTCCAAAAAAGAAAAAAATTTCAAAATCTTCTCAATGAAAGGATAACATTTTTTTTGCATACTTTCAATAGATAAATACATAAAATAAAAGTAGTTGTTGTTACCAAGTTACTGTACACGGGTAGGTATTTTCTGAACTGAAAATGCCGTAGGATACAGTGGTGGCAGCAGATTTTGCTGATTGGGAATGCGAAGCATCGGTAAAATCCAAAGAAAGAAGGAGAGACTATATGGCAAATTATCGGAGATTGATTTCTTACATATACGCTTATGAAGGTGGGATAAAAGGGAAAAATGTGGGCTTTGCTAAGATAGAAAACCGGAAAGACCAGTGCCGTATCCAGGTCAGCGTACGCAATGTGTATGTAGGAAGCCAGGATATCGGCGTTTATCTGATGTCCACAGAAGGAGAAAGGCTTTTAGGCAAGATTTTTATCCGCGGCGGTGCAGGAGAGTTCCGCTGTATGGTCCAGATGGACCATGGTATGTCTGACTGTTATGGATTGACGATCCACAGCATCGGGGATTCCTGGCAGAGTTATACTACGATCTGGGAAGATGCGGTTGCCCATGCTGCTGAGGTGGATCTGTCAGATGCCGCTTCCGAAAAAATGGAGCAGAAAGAAATGGAGCAGATTCCAACAGATCAGATTCCAGAACAGCCAGCCACAGGAAATCCGGTCCGCCAGAGGTCGGTAGCAGAAGTCATTGAGGCAGAATTAGAAGCCGAAGAACAGAAAGTGCCGTGGGAGGAACCACAAGCCCCATTGGAACCTGAGATTCTTCCGGAGCCAGAGCTGCCAGAAAATAACCCTGTTCCTGTAATACAACCACAGCCGCCGATAGAGGAGCCGATATCTCCAGAGACACCACCAGTGACCGAACCGACTCCAGAAATCCAGCCACCATTACAGGATCCAGAACCGGCTCAGCCGCAGGCGTCCTCCGCTTCTCAGGCAGGCGCCAGCGCCGCCCCGGATCTCACACTTTCGCTTCCAGAGGAGCACATGGAAGCCCAGAAACTCTGGAATTTCTTCAGCCACACCTACCCGAAGATCCAGGCGTTTGATTACAGCGGTGGCTGCGAGATCCTGACCATCAAGCCCCAGGATATCGGTCTCCTTCCGCGGGAAACATGGGTGTACGGAAATAACAGCTTTTTGCTTCACGGCTACTACAACCACCGTTATCTGGTTCTGGCTCGCCTGAATACTCCCAAGGGAAAGCCAAGATTCCTCATCGGTGTTCCGGGTCACTATTACAACAATGAAAAATACATGGCCTCAATGTTTGGATTCCCGAATTTCGTTCTCTCCAAGATGCAGCCAGCCGGAGACGGCCGCTTCGGTTACTGGTATACCGATATCCGTCTTGACTGAACGAAATACATATAGGATAATAGAAAGAGTAACTATTCAGGCACTGAATAATTACAGTTTCAGAAGAAAATGGAGTACAACTATGACAACAGATGAAAAATACATGAAAGAAGCCATCCGTCAGGCAAAAAAAGCTGCCGCCATCGGTGAGGTCCCCATTGGCTGTATCATCGTTTATGAAGACAAAATCATCGGCCGGGGCTACAATCGCCGGATGGTCGATCATACGGTTTTGGCTCATGCGGAGATCCTGGCCATGAAAAAAGCCTGCAAAAAGATGGGTGACTGGCGCTTAGAAGGCTGTACCATGTATATCACCCTGGAGCCATGCCCCATGTGTGCCGGAGCCATCGTCCAGGCCCGGATTCCCAGAGTGGTGGTCGGCAGCATGAATCCAAAAGCCGGCTGCGCCGGATCCGTCATGAATCTGTTGCAGGAACCCGGCTTCAACCATCAGGTGGAGTTGGAAAAAGGAATTCTGGAAGAAGAGTGTTCTACCATGTTAAAAGAATTCTTCAAAGCCCTGCGGAAACGGAAATCCCTTGACAAATAAAGGCCCGCAAGGTATACTTAACAGGCTATATGCGATGAAAGTTCCGCCAGACAGTCGGTGCGGCCTTTCGTAAAGAACTAATCAGTCATAAAGTTTCCGCGCAGCCGGGGAGATAGCGGTGCCCTGTACCTGCAATCCGCTCTAGCAGGGGTGATATCTCATTGCGGGCTACGTGTTGTGGAGCTGCCCTTGGTAAGTGGCGATGACGTCTGGGTCTTACGCAACAGAACTCTATGAACCGTGTCAGGGCAGGAATGCAGCAGCACTAAGTAGATCCTTCTGTGTGCCGTGAGGCAGCCTGGACCGAGTTAACTGCCCAGGTAACGTCTGTGACACCTGCACAAGGTGAGATGCGCGGATTTAATTAATAAATAGAATCGATTTGAATTTTGACAACCGCTTAGACTTTCAAAGTTTGAGACGGTTGTTTTTTGTGTCACAGGAAAGTACAGTTTACAAGGGACTACACAGGGGAGGTATCTGACGGGGGTTCCGCCCGTCAGATTTTCCATGTGATGTTCAAGCTGTCGCTTGTAGCGGCTGTGGTGGTAATCATCAAGTCCACCACCCGCCGCTTGTCGTCAAAGGATACATTCTCCCAAGTGTCGAGGTAGCCGGAAATCTGGCTGACCTGTTC
>ENA-USUG01000663-USUG01000663.1-human-gut-metagenome-genome-assembly--contig:-NODE-663-length-59079-cov-15.798024_pt1 | contig 59079 bp, 49 predicted proteins | sample MGYA00250059_ERZ773394 | MGnify/ENA primary metagenome ERZ773394 (study PRJEB29103, sample SAMN06111957) | human gut metagenome | biome: human gut; feature: ankylosing spondylitis patient; material... | reverse complement strand
GCCCGTCGACAGATTTATTTTATAGGTTTGGGAAAAGAGAAAGAGATTGATCCTTACTATTATGTCCTTTATCGTGCCGATCTGGATAAAACCAATGCAATATCATTATTGACCCCGGAGAATGCTTCTCATAACGTGGACATATTCCCGTCGAGCAAGTATTTCGTGGACAGTTATTCACGGGTAGATATGGAACCCGTCAATGTGGTACGAGACCGGAAAGGCAAAGTGATTGTTGAGTTAGACAAGGCGGATTTGGAAAGCCTTTATGCTTTTGGTTGGAAAAAGCCCGAACGTTTTAAAGTGAAAGCGGCAGATGGGGTGACGGATATTTATGGCGTGATGTGGAAACCGGCGGATTTCGATTCCACGAAGACCTATCCGATAATTTCATCCGTTTACCCGGGGCCTTTTTTTGAATACGTGCAAACCCGTTTTACGGTAAACGATGATTTGAATACCCGTTTGGCTCAGGTCGGTTTTATCGTTGTGTCCATGGGGCACCGGGGCGGAACACCTATGCGAGGGAAATATTATCATACTTACGGGTATGGTAATCAACGGGATTATCCTTTGGCTGACGATAAATATGCCATTGAGCAATTAGCACAACGTTATCCTTTTATTAATGCCAAGAAAGTGGGAATATTCGGTCATTCCGGTGGTGGTTTTATGTCCACGGCGGCATTATTGACCTATCCGGATTTTTACAGTGCGGCGGTATCTTCTGCGGGAAATCATGATAATAATATTTACAACAAGGGATTTGTTGAAATTCACTATGGCGTGAAGGAGAAAACGCGAGTGGTAAAAGACAGCACGGGAAACGAGCGGGAAGAAATCATGTTTGAAACCCGGAGTAAAACGAACCAGGAGCTGGCGAAGAATTACAAGGGGGGCCTGTTGATCGTGACCGGGGATATGGATCGTACGGTGCATCCGTCACATACCCTGCGAGTGGTCGATGCCTTGATTAAAGAGGGGAAGAACTTTGATATGCTCGTGTTGCCCGGTAATTCTCACGGATTCTCCGGGGCTGCGGAAGAGTTCTTTGAACGCAAGTTGTGGTTTCATTTTGCAAAGTATTTATTAGGGGATTCCTCTGCTGATTTCCAAGGAGATATTAATTATTTTCAGAAACGTTAGTTTATGATGAGAAAGTATATTATGTTGTGTTGCCTGTTGTCGGTTTGGTTTACGGACAGTATGGCACAAAAGCGACCTCTGGATATGGAGGCCTATAAATTGTGGCGTAGGGTTGAAGCGCAGCAAATGTCGAATGATGGAAAGTGGGTTACGTATCGTTTCGTTTATATTGATAACGACGGACATGATAAAGATACTCCCATTACTTATTTGTATAACACGGAAACCGGGAAAACGTACGAATTGGAAAATGTGAATCAAGTCTATTTCTTTAATGGGGGAAAAGGGTTAAAGTATGTTGTTTCTCCTTCTCCGCGAGATACTTCCGGGGTGGTAAAAGACTCAGTCTTTTTGATGACCTTGAAGAATATGAAAAAGCGGTTATGGGATAGACCGTATAATTGTAACGAGTCATTTGATTCTCCTATCATAACTTACACTTATCCGATAGGGAAAACCGAGAAGGGAAAAGATATCAAGCGTCTGGTCATCTGGAACTATGAAACGGGAGATTCTACCGTTATGGATAGTTTGGATTATCATATATTACTTGATAATAATAAGACAATTATTTACACGAAAGAGAGTAATGGATATAAGTCTCTTTACGTTGGTCCGGTAAAAGGAAGGAAACGCATGATTTACGGGGAGCCGAAGGCTCGATTGATAAATTTCTCTTTAAATCGGGATAATTCTCAGGGAGTGTTTACTGTGGCTTCGGATACTTCTCATTTAAATGATCCCGATTTGTTGTATTCCTTTGATATGAAGGGAGGAAAGCCTACATTGATTATGGATACGAAAGAGATTCATTTGGAAGGGGATTATAGAGTAAGAGGTGGATTGGCTCAGCCTTTTAATAAGGGGAAGTATATCATGGTAAGTGTCACGCCTAAAGTGCCCACTCCTCGCCGTCAGAAAATAGGGCCCGATAAAAGTTTTGAACTGGAGCTGTGGAAATGGGATGACGAAATATCACAAAGTAGGCAGAGATCCGAGCGAGTTTCTCGACCGGGAGAGCCTCGATATGTTTATCATGTGGATTCGAAAAAATGTGTGTTGGTGGCACCTTCTCACATGAATAATATATATAGTCCGACCTGTGATGAGTATAATTATGTGATTATTGCAGACGAAACTCCTTATCGTAAATTGACGGACTGGAGGGATGGGAATGCGGCCGATTATTACCTTGTTCATCTTGAAACGGGAGAACGGAAATTAGTGTTTTCCGATTTACGTGATCGTCCGGTATGGAGTCCGAATGGGAAGTACGCCTTGTTTTATCATGGGAAGAAAAAAGCGTGGTACAAGTTGAACCCGGTTACCGGTGAATTGACAGACATCTCTGCTGCTATCGGTTTTCCGGTGTATAACGAGGAACATGATTTACCGAAACCTGCCAATTCGTATGGTATTGCCGGATGGATGGCAGGAGGAGACGAGGTGGTGTTGTATGACAAATATGATATGTGGGTGATTGATTTAACCGGTAGAAAAACACCATATTCTTTGACGAACGGTTGGGGAAGAGAGAACAACACGGTTTTGCGGATATTGAAATCGGATTATGATTCAAAGAGAATTGATCCGAAGCGAAATATGTTGTTAGAGACGGTAAACACCGAGACTTTGGATCAGGGGGTATACGAATGGTCCCCTTCCCAGAAGCTACGAAAATTAATGGAGGGGCCTTACGCGTTAAACTTTAGGGCCGTGTCTCAGGATAAAAAATATTGTATGTTTATTCGGCAGAGTTATTCCGAATTCCGGGATATTTGGTGGAGTAAAACTGATTTTGTTAACCCGGTCAAGATAACGGAAGCAAATCCGCAACAGAAAGATTATCGTTGGGGATCCGTGAAATTGGTTGAGTGGGTGAATTATGAGGGAAAAAGGAATCGGGGATTATTGTATTTGCCGGACGATTATGATTCGTCAAAGACATATCCGGTGATAGTAAACTTTTATGAAACCCACACGGGGGAATTGCATATTAGTCCACTTCCGACCTTAAGTAGTGCCATGATTAATACGGTGACTTACGTGAGTAACGGGTATGTGGTATTTATGCCTGATGTACATTTTACTATCGGGGCTCCGGGAGAAAGTTGTTATAATGCTGTTGTCAGTGGAACACAAATGTTGATAGACAAAGGTATTGCCGATAAGAATCGAATTGGAATACAAGGGCATAGTTGGTCCGGTTATCAGGTTGCCTATTTGGTTACCCGTACGAATATGTTCCGTTGTGCCAATCCGGGAGCGGCCGTATCCAGCATGGTGTCGGCGTACACGGGTATTCGCACGGGAAGCGGGATGCCTCGTATGTTTATGTACGAAGAGACGCAGAGCCGGATGGGTAAAACGCTTTGGGATGATCCCGAGATGTATATCAAGAATTCACCCATTTTTTATGCCGATAAAATTCAGACCCCATTATTGATATTTCATTGTGATGGAGATGAGGCTGTACCCTATTCCGAGGGATTAAATCTTTTTTTAGCCATGCGTCGATTGCATAAACCGGCTTGGCTGCTAAATTATAAGGGAGATAAGCATTTCCTCTATAATAAAGCGGCAGAGATTGACTGGACGATTCGTTTGCAGCAATTTTTTGATTATTATCTGAAAGATGCTCCCATGCCCCGTTGGATGAAAGAAGGTATAAATGTAAATGAACGTGGGGTTGATCAGAAATATGATTTGGTGAAATAGGAATATGATTTGGATGTATATAATTTTTAAATATTGAGTATGAAAAAGTTTTTGTGTTTTAGTTTGATTTTATTGGCTTTTGCTTGTGCAAGTGATCCTCAAAAAGAAATGGAGAAAACAATCGTTGGGGAATGGTGTAATCCTTACACGTATCAATCCACGGGAGAATTGAAAGGATTTCATTTCAAGAAAGGGGGAGATTGTGAAGCGATTAATATCCCATCTTTAGAATTGAAATCTTGGGAAATTAAAGACGGGTACCTGATCGTGAAAGGACAGGAAGTTGCAGAGGATGGTACGAAAGAGGTTTACGAGACGAAGGAAAGAATCGGTTTATTAACTCGGGATTCATTGAGTCTTGTTGTCCAGGAAGCTAATCCTCGGCTTGCTTTTTTGTATATAAATGCGAAAAAGCTTAAAAAATAGGTGGCGATAACGGGTTTGGCTGATTGAAGAATGATTTGAAAAGATAGATATGTATCGTGTTATAATTATTGCCAGTGTTGTTCTGACGCTGTTTCCAGTGGTCGGCTATACGCAAAAAAAGGAGTTGGACGAGGAAGCTTATCGCTCGTGGCGACGGGTTGATGATTATCAGTTGTCAGATCATGGAGGGTGGATAAAATATCGATACATATTCTATGATAATGATTCGGCTAATGCCTTTGCTCGTAATACGTATTATTTTTATGAAATGAAAACCGGGAGAACTCGTATCTTAAGGGATATTGATTCTCCCGTGTTTTTTGCAAAAGGCGATTGGATCGCTTTTTGTAAGGTAAAGAAGGAGGGAGGTGGTGATGGGGAACGAGTTGCTTATCGGTTAAAAGATGGATACGAGATTGCAATACCGGCAGACGCCGAGTTGAATGATTCATATCCGCAGATTGCTTATCAACGGGAGGATCGATTGATTGTCTTGAATGTGATGAGGCGGGATAGTGTGGTGCTACACGGTGTGTTCCAATATTATTTGTACGGGAAAAAGTGGAACGTGATTTACACGAGTAAGGAGGAGCAAGGCCATGTGTTGCGCAATAGGATTGTGGAGAATGGGGTTGAGGATGTGATTTACGTGGATAAAACCAAAAGCTTGGAGAGTTTTTATTTTTACGAAAGAGTGGGTGAAGGGAGTTTTTTTGTTGGTGCGGATATAAATTGTAAGGAAAAGTTAGACTATTATTATTTTTCTCTGGCAGATAAGAAGGCGAGCAAAGTATTATCAGCGGAGCAAATGGAGCAATTTCATATAGATCGGTATTCCATGCGATTACTTGATGGCGAGAAGCAATTGTTGTATCGCCAGCAAGAAGGAAAGGTCGTAAGATCTGACGTGCAAGATGAAAAGGATGAAAGTTTTCAATTGGAGCTTTGGAGTTGGAATGATCTTGTGATCCCTTCGGAACAGGCTAAAAGCGGTCTTCGTCGATCCCGGTATTCACCGATTTTGTATTTGCTTGATCTGGATAGTAAGGAATGCCATAAAATGTGTGGGGAAAATCACTCCGAATTATATATAGCAGAAGGGGAGCATCCTGTTTTCGCGTACGAGAAAGATGAGCGTCCTTATTCGCGTCAGCGGGATTGGATGCATGATCAACGTTTTGATCTTTACTTGGTGGATTTAAGAAACGGGAAACACGAATTGTTGGAAAAAGAATTGACCCAAGCGGTTCATTGGAGTCCGAAAGGAGATTATTTGCTCTATTTTGATAATAAAAGTCATTCATGGGTAATCGTGAATCCTCGTTCAATGGAAAGAAATGTGTTAAGTGATATCATCCCGTATCCTTTGTATGATGAATGGTATGATCGCCCCAATCCTCCTGCTCCTTATGGTGTGGCAGGTTGGACTCGGGATGGTAGGAATGCGATAATTTATGATCGTTTTGATATTTGGGTGATTAATTTAAGTGAGGTAGAAAAGTCGTATTGCTGGACAAAAAACAAAGGACGGGAAAATAATACGGTATTGCGTTTGGTCGATCCCGGGAGGAATGGGGTTCGGATCGATTTGATACAAGATCAGCAGGTCGTGACGTTTGATAGGAAGAGTAAAAGTACGGGATTGAGCAAATTGTCTTCTCAAGGGAGGTTAACGCCATTAGTTCAAGAGAATGTTGCTTTCTCCGTCCTGCAAAAAACAAAAGACGGGCGAGTAATGCTTTGCATGAAACAGAGTTATCAAGAAGATCGGAATCTATGGGTATGCAATGGACAAGGGCGCAATATGAAAAAAATCACAGAGGTGAACCCTCAACAAAAGCAATATAGTTGGGGAACAGCCCAAGTGGTGGAGTGGACGAATGATAAGGGTGAGAATAACCAGGGTGTACTTTATTTGCCGGAAAACTATGATAAGAATAAAAGTTATCCGACAATAGTTTCTTTTTATGAAACGCATTCATCGGATTTGCATGTGCATCCGGTTCCGGGACTGAGTCAGGCTATGATCGATATTCCGACCTACGTTAGTAAAGGGTATATTGTTTTTCAACCGGATGTTTATATTGAAATTGGAAAACCGGGAGAAAGCGCTTATCATGCCGTGGTTAGTGGAGTCCGGTCGCTAATTGACAGGGGAATTGCCGATTCTTCTAGGATCGGATTACAAGGACATAGTTGGTCCGGTTTCTTGGCGGCTTATCTGGTTACTCGAACGGATATTTTTAAATGTGTGAATATCGGAGCGGCCACCGTAAATTTGACATCTGTCTACACGGCAATTCGGGAGGGAAGCGGACAACCGAATATGTTTATGTTTGAAGATTGGCAGTGTCGTATGGGGGCAACCTTGTGGGATGATTTGGATGGTTATATTGCTAATTCGCCTTTGTTATTTGCCGATAGAATACACACTCCGGCATTGATATTTCATTGTGATCAAGATGAGGCTGTCTCGTTTTATGATGGACGTAATCTTTTTTTAGCCTTAAGGCGGTTGCAACGGCCGGTTTGGATGTTGAATTATATGGGACAAGGACATTTTTTGACCTCCCGTCCGGCTCAGGTTGATTGGACTATTCGTTTGCAGCAGTTCTTTGACCACTATCTAAAGAGTGCTCCGATGCCCCGTTGGATGAAAGAGGGAATTAATATTAATGAGAGAGGGGTGGATCAGAAGTATGATTTGGTAGAATAGGGGGGTGATTTTTAACGTGAGTGCTATATCGTACAAAAGAAAGTAACTAAAAACGGTACACTTAAATCTACCAGCATTCCGTGAACAATGGATATAATTACAAACTCCTTCCCACAAAACTTCGTGATAATAGGGAGTGTGGTATCGGCAGTCGTTGCTCCTCCCACGGATATCGGGGCAAGTTTTCCGAAATAACGCACGAGCAAAGGAGCTGCCAGTAGGGCGATCAATTCTCGTAGAATGTTGGAAACGAGGGCGATTGTACCGAGTTCTGCTCCTTTGTACTGAGTGATGAAAATGGTTGAGAGAGAATAATATCCGAATCCGGAACCTACGGCGAGGCAGTCGGTTAGACTTTTGCCGCTTAAGGCAAGACTGATTAAAGCGGAGCCGGCTAGAGTTCCAATGATTGTTGCCAATGGAACCAAGATAATTTTGAAGTTTTGATGTTTTAAGGCTTCCAATGCTTTTTTATCGCTTCCGATGCTGATGCCGACAAAAAACATGAGAGCATATAAGGCATAAAGGGTAGGGGCTTCGGCGGTTAACAGAGAAGGAACATGCACGAATCTGCCTATTAGGACGCCTGCAATAAAGAAAGAGACAATGATGATACTACCTTTCATGGATGCAATTATTTCGTGGACATGAAGAAAAAACGATATACTCCCCAAGCGCACAACACGCTTCCCGCGATGGCAGCTAGAGTAATAAGTAGAGCTTCTAATCCGATAGAGTCTAGATGATTCATTACCTCCCCGTTAGCTCCAACCGTGATGCCTAGAAGAAAGAGGAGGAGAAATATGGCATAATTGATGAGTTTTTGCACGAATTTCAAATTTTTCTCTTTAAAAGCATATCCTAAAATGACGCCACAAACCATCAAGCTAATAACTGTAATCATAATTTCTTAGATTTCTTTCTACAAAACTACAATTTCTTTTGCAGAATTGCTATATTTATAAATTCATACTTAAAAATGTAACATGGATGAAATGTGTTACGTTAATGTTATCGTATTTAAATCTTTAAAATGTTGTTATGAAAAAAGTAATTTCGTCTATAATCGCCCCCAACCAGAAATTCTTGAGCCTGGGCTTGTTGATTTTACGTGTATTGGTTGGAATAACTATGTTGACGCATGGTTTAGCCAAATTGACATCGTTCTCCGAACTGTCTGCCACCTTCCCGGATCCTATCGGTTTAGGGAGTACTTTGTCGTTGATTTTGATTATTGGAGCCGAAGTCGGATGTTCCTTATTCGTTATCGTGGGAGCTTTTACACGATTAGCAGTAATCCCGTTGGTGTTTTCTATGCTGGTGGTTATATTTGTTGTGCATGCCAATGATCCATTTCAGATGAAGGAATTACCTTTCCTGTATTTAGGTATTTATATTTTGCTATTTTTTACGGGAGCCGGGAGAATATCTCTTGACACGATCATTTCTAAAAAGATAGATGTCGGTATTCAAAAATAAGGAGAAAGGCAGGAATCCTAAGGGATTGCCTGCTCTTTTCCATCCAGAATGGGAATCACGTTTTCGTCCTCTTCTAATACGGTCGCTGCTAATAGCCAATATATTAATAGAATGATGGCGATAATAATTCCGACAATAGTCCAAGGATTCGTTTTTTTCTTTTTCATGCTTGCTAATGTTATAAATGTTTTGTTAAGCATGAACGTAAATCAATGTATTTTGTTTGTTTTTTTTGAGAATATTCTGGGGTACGTGAGCCCTGTTTGTACCATAAACATGCTATAAACAAAAATCAGTCACCTTGTAAGTAACTGATTTTCTGAGGTCGGTAGCAGATTTGAACTGCTGTACGCGGTTTTGCAGACCGCTGCCTAACCGCTCGGCCAACCGACCCTTTTGCGATTTTGCGTGGCAAAGATAAGGCAATATTTTGGATTTTGCAATACCTTGCTATAATTTATTTGGATAAAGTAACGCTCGTGGCTGCAATCTTTCCTCCCAATGGCGGGTTTAGTTTTGAAACCTTGATAGTTACATGAGAAATTTGCGGAAAGGCGTTATAAAGGGCGTTAATCATTCTTTGGGCCACATGCTCCAACAAATGTGAGGTAATCATCATTTCTTTGGCTATCACCTCGTATGCGGTAAGATAATTCAACGCATCTTCGATGTTGTCTGTTTGGGCCGCTTTGGTGCAATCTGTTTCGATACGGGCATAAACCATGAATTTGTTCCCCACGACACGTTCTGTTTCATAACATCCGTGGAAAGCAAAAAATTCCATTCCTTCAATTTCGATGATTCCATTCATAATTGTTAATTTTTGTTTCTGTAAAAATAATAGTATCTTTCGTCTTTAAATGCAAAAGAGCCGACGGGAAATGTCGACTCTTAAGATTACATTACTAACTACTAACCTAAACCATACAAACTTATGAAAAATCTTCAATCTCTTAAAGACGCTGCAAAGATAAAGCGTCTATTATAACTAGACTAATTTTAATTGTTAATAAAAGCTATTTAATGAGTTAATATTGTTTAATGTTTTGTGTCGATAAAGCCATATTTTGAGTAATTGTAAGTGTATGTCATTGTAATTGGGTAATTAATAGGTTTTATCGTGTATAGCTCGTGTGAATGCAGGTGTATTTTTGTTAATTTCTTATTAGTAAATGACCTATAAAATGAATTTTATTTGTAAGTTTAACAAGTGGTTTTAGATGAATAAATTAATATGATGAATTGGATAAAAGTAGCAGATATTCAGCGTCTTATTGAACAGGCGGGAAAGCTGATAAAAGAGGTGTATGACAAGAGAAATTTTAACGTGGAGCTAAAAGGAGATCATACACCGGTGACGGAAGCGGATAAAATGTCGAGTGAGTATATTACAAGTGCTTTGAAAAAGTTGTATCCGGACATTCCGGTGATTAGTGAAGAGTCGTCGTTGCCGGCTTATGAAGAACGCGAGAAATGGACATACGCTTGGATTATTGATCCGCTGGACGGTACGAAGGAATTTATATATCGGAATGGGCGTTTTTGCATCAACATTGCCCTTCTGGAAAAGGGGAAACCTGTATTCGGGATGATTAATAACGTGTGTGATGGTGAGATATTATGGGCTTTTGCTAGCGGGGAGAAGGGAATGGTAAAAAATGGGAGGGAAGAAATTTTCCCGAATGACGAGGAGAAAAGCTCAAAGTTGAGGGTAGCTGTCAGTTGTTTTCATGTAACGGAATGGGAACTACGATATGTCGATTACCTGAAATCTTTGGGGCATGAGGTGGAACTCGTCCCGTTAGGAGCGTCATCAAAGCATTGTATGCTTGCTAAAGGGGAGGTAGATATATGTCCTAAGTTCGGGAAATGCTCGGAATGGGATGTAGCGGCAGGACAAGTGCTAGTGGAAGCCGCGGGAGGTTACGTGGTAAACGCGGAGACAGGAGGAGAGGTCTGTTATAATAAAGAGGATATGATAAGTCCTCCTTTTGTCATGTTTGGCAAGCGTGTTTATGATGAAATTAAAAAAGGGAATAAGACTTTTTTAGATTTCAAAGCAAAAAGTGTAGTAAAAAATGATTATCTTGGGGCTCGAAGAAATGAAATAAAAAAACAAGATATAATGGAAAAACAATACGCTAAAGAATTAGTAGAGTTTATACACGAGAGTCCGACAAACTTTCATGCTGTGGCAAATGCCAAAAAGGAATTACTAGGTAATGGTTATAAACAACTTTTCTCGGGAGAAGCATGGCAAATAGAAAAAGGAGGTAAGTATTTCGTGACGAAAAATCACTCTTCGCTTTTTGCTTTCGAGATTGGCAGTGGAGAGATCGCTGAAGAAGGGTTCAAGATTATTTGTGCCCATAGTGATTCCCCAACGTTTAAAATTAAACCGAATGCTGCCATGCCTGTTGCCGGGAAATATTTGAAATTGAACACGGAAGTGTATGGAGGGCCGATTATGTACACGTGGTTCGACAGACCATTGTCCATGGCTGGGCGGGTGATGTTGCGTAGCTTGAACCCGTTGAAACCTGCAACCCAGTTTGTGAATTTCAAGCGTCCGTTGATGGTTATTCCTCACATTGCCATCCATTTCAACCGTGCCGTGAATGACCAAGGTAACCCGTTGAGCAAGCAGAAAGATATGCTTCCCGTGATTGCCATGATAAACGAAACTTTCGAAAAAGATAATTATCTGGTAAAACTTATTGCCGAAGAGATGGGTGTAAGTCAGGACGACATACTTGATTTTGACTTGACTCTATATGAATACGAGAAAGGCTGTTTGTTCGGGGCGAACGAGGAGTTCATATCAAGCGGTAAGCTGGATGATTTAGCCATGGCTCATGCCGGGTTAAAAGCATTCGTGGCTTCAGAGAAATGTCGTAAGACGAAAGTGCTTGCTATTTTTGATAACGAGGAAGTGGGAAGTGGAACGAAACAAGGTGCTGGATCTCCGGTTTTGAGAACGATAATTGAGCGTATCGTTTTCGGATTGGGAGGAAAGCCGGAAGATTTATATCGTGCAATTCATAATTCCTTCATGATCTCTGCAGATATGGCTCATGCGCTTCACCCGAATTACGTGGAAAAACATGATCCCACGAATCATCCTGTGATAAACGGTGGTCCCGTGATTAAAATTAACGCGAACCAGAAATATATCACGGACGGGGATTCTGCTGCCGTCTTCAAGACGATCTGTAAGATGGCTGGGGTGCCTTGTCAAGAATTTGTAAATCATTCGGACATGGCCGGAGGTTCAACGTTGGGAAATATATTATTATCGCAAATGGAAATGCGTGGAGTGGATATCGGTAATCCTATGTGGGCAATGCATTCCGTTCGGGAAACGGGCGGGGTATTGGATCATGCTTACGTGATAAAAGCTTTCACTACGTTTTATAATATTTAAAATTGTTGTTATTTGGAGGAAAGGTCGGGCTGTTGTCAGTCCGGCTTTTTTGCTTAAAAACAGATGAAAATGAAATTTACATTATTGTTTTTTTTATCATTAATATCTTTTTCACTAGGTACTACGCAAATATCTAAAGTAAAAAATAAAAAAGTCAAACTGCAATTAAATAATAAGGTTTTTGAACTTTACGTACCTAAAGGGTACATATTGTCAATTAATACGACAATAGAAAATGTTGAATATTTGTTTAGGTAACTATATACAAGTTTACACCAACTTGTAATTTATAAAGGGATAGAATAAAACTATCCCTTTTATAATTGTGTAACTGTCAGATTAAGTCTTGACTAATTCAAATTATTTATCCCTTAAATCAACATCTTGTTTCATAAATTGGAAAAATCCCTTTAATACAATTAAAGCAAGCCCTATTACAGTTGCTGTTGTAGTTCCCAATATTGCTATTAAAACTGAATCATGTAAACTATAACACGCTCTGTTGTTCATTAATATTATAATAACACAAGTTATCCAACCAAAAATCAACAATTGGGTTGAACAAGCTAATATGATTCTTACAATTGTATCAAATCTATAACGACTTTTTAACAGTTGATGAACTTCCTCTTCCCATGTTTTTTTCAATGTTTGTTCGGGAAGAGCATCTTTATCTGATGAATTCTTTCGATGATTAGTACGTTCGATGGTCTTGAAAAGTTCATCTAAATTCAAATTTGCATCAATATCACTGTTCATCATCGTTAAGTTTTACAAATGAAAAGAAATAGTTGAAAATATCTTCGTCATCTAATTTTGTATTCCATTTTCCTCCACTATTTTGAACTGCTATATCCCATGGGCTATCTTTTTGATGTGACCATTCAGACAATTGTCCTGCTGATAATTTTCCAAATTTTTGAACAACTTGGTCAATTATACTCGTAATAAATGAGCATCTATTTTTAATTTCATTATATGCTTCTTCCGTTATGTCATCTGATAACTTTATTTTTTTGTGTACCCGTGGAAAAACAGGACCATAAGGCCATGCGCTTGGATGTTCTGTGGTTAATCTTTCTTTATGAATAACAAGTATTGTACCATATATAATATACATCAATTTTTGTATTTGAGTCATGTTTACACTCAAATTATGCTGTTTAGCAGAATATCTTATTGCCTTGGCTATGTCAATACTATCAAAGTTTAATTCGGTAAAGTTTGTTGCCATATCTGCTTAATTTTTTATGCTATAAATATATGAAAAATATGCCTAATGCCAAAAATTAGGACTATTTTTCTTTCTTGTTTGGATTATAATTCAACGCTTGAATTATGAGTTTATCAAACGAACCTAATTCTCTTTCTTCCGATGGCAAATCATCCTCTCCATTTTCTTGCAAAACATGGTCAAGCAAAAAGGGAAAACTACGCATCACTATTTGATTGAGTATCGTTTTGTTTACGTTTCGAAGAACGTGAGATAGTAAACAACCGCTTGCTTCTTTACCCGTGAGTGTTTCCACTTTCACGATGCTTGCATCACAACCTTTCCGGTAAAACTGGATAATAGCTTCATCCAGTAAATATTCCCCTGTATCCAGTAAATAAACCCGTATGTCTTTAGCTCCTAGCTGGACTTTCCCCACTTTAACTATCTTGTTAGCCATGTATCAATTGTTTATAAGTCAATCTATGCCCTCCAATCTTTTGCAAAAATAAGAAAAATCTTTCGCTTTCACTCTCGAAATCACGAGTATTGTACCTGAACGCAAATTCGTCCACGTACTTCTGTAAATGTTTCTTGGAAGTGAAGTGATAGATACCGATAATTCCTCTTTTCAGTAAAGACCAGAATCCTTCTATCGTGTTCGTGTAAACGTTACCGTTCACGAACTCTTTTTCGTTGTGTCTCACGAACAAATGGTTATATATCTTGTTCACTTGCTTGTAACCTAACCATTCATCCGTGTAAACCGTTGCGGTTTCTTTCACGATTTTCACGACTTCTGGCGTGATATGTTGAGAAGAAGTACTTTCAACTTGCTTTGCAACAACCTTGCCAGCTTCCCTTTCAATCATACCTAAAACAGGGGTTTTCTCTTTAGTGCTTCTACCTTGCGTTCCATCGACTTTTTTTGAAGCGTGTTTATTCTTTTCCTTCCCACCGATATAAGTTTCATCAATTTCCACCGTACCTTCAAATTCCGAGTTATTCTCGATGCCAAAACAATTTCTAATTCTTTGAAGCATGAACCAAGCAGTCTTTTGCGTCACGTCAATATCTTTCGATAACTGTAACGATGAAATACCTTTCTTGTGAGAAGTAGCAATCCAGATAGCCATAAACCACTTTTGTAGTTCAATTTTGGTGTTATCAAACAAGGTGTTAGTTTTGACGTTGAAGTACTTTCCCGTGTTTTTGCATTTATAATTGTGTCCCTTGCACTTGTACACTTTAGAGTTCGGGTCAAACGGGGAAACCACGTTCCCGTTCCATCTTGCCTCTTCCAGATAAGAGAAACATTCCTCGTCAGAAGGAAATGCCTTTAGTAACTCGAATAGCGATTTAAATGCAAACCCCATCATAATGTCTATCGTTTTAAAGATTACAGTACAAAGATAAGAAATATATTACACCAAACAAAATATTAGTGTAATATATTTCTAAAATCTTTTCACAATGAACCATTATGAACTTGTTTCCTTTTGAGTAAAATCTCTACCTTTGAGAACTTTACAAACTTTTTAAAAAGAAAGATTATGAAACTGCATCAGAAAGAGATTTTTAAGCAATACATTAAACCTAAAAGTAGCTTAACTCCATCCCATGAAACTAATTTTGTGGATATTAGACATATAACTATATCATTAAAACATGATATGCCTATCCAGTATTTAAGTAGTGAGACTAAAAACGAATTATACTTTGTGGATGTCAATTTTGACCCTCAAAGTAAGAATAACATTTTGACAGTCTTTTCTAACAAAGAAGTTGCAGAAAAATATTATAGGGAACTCAAAAATGAAATTGAAAAAATCACGCAAAAATATTCTTTATCTGAGTAATCTTTTAGCTTCTTCTTCGGTTAAATTGTGCTTTTTGACATACTCATCAAATAACGGAAAGAAAATGGAATCAAAATCATATTTTGATGTAATAAACGGATGATAATCAGAAAAAAATATTCGTCTAACAGCATTGTCGTATGCTCCATGCTGTGATTTTCTTAACGCTTCATTGATATGAAACTTGTAAATATCAACATTTTGTTGACGTTCATCATATGTTTCTTCGGTATTTTTTATCTCTTGTTTCATGTCTCAAGTAATTTTATTACTCATAATATAATAAACTCTTAAAGCATTTTCAATAGATAACTAGGCGTATCTGAAAAAATACACCTAGTTATTTTCATCTACTATCCGTGTCTAGAGGAAATTCCACAAGAGTAATCAGAAGATTTTCCACATCCCGGGATAGCCTTCACGCTTGATGACATCTCGATTGAAAGAGTTATTTTCATAATCGTATAACTTTTCTTGTTACAAGGTTAGTTCAGGACAACCTATTTATCCTTGCATCCCTGTTATTCCCAATGCTTCTCTCTATAATTTTCTCCCACTTCTTTCTTGAAAGAAACAGGCGTGTTTATTACTATTTGCCCCAGTTTATCATGAATAGATGAACCATTTAACGGGTCTTGTCCGTTCTTTAGCTTACAAGCTAGATTATACCTAACTTCTGCCATGAAACAATTAACCGATGAAGCCTTGTACGGGGTCCCGTGTTCCACGTAAGCGTTACCGATACAGAGAAAACAGAATGCACATTTGTCATGCTTGCCACATTCATCTATATCCTTGACTTTTAAAGATTGCCATCGTTTTAAAGTCTGACTCGTGTTTAGTATCTCTTCAACTGTTTTTTCATTCAAGTTACCCAGTGAAGCCGGAAAAGCGCAACATGGAGTCAGATTTCCTTCCGGCGTGATGTTGAACGTGCCAGAAGCTGCCAGACATGGAGAGGCCTCCATATCCCTGTCTCTCGCACCGTAATTGGGTAACTCTTTTCCGACATACATGGAAATATTTTTGTCAAGTAAAACGATTTCTAGCACTTCAGGTGGAAGACGAAGGTTATTAACTACAGAAGTATCCCCGTCAACACCGTTACTTAAATTAACTTCGTATTGAAGTACCGCCCCGTGTTCTTTTGCGAGAGATTCAACGGTTTGGTATGATTTCACGTTCGTTTTAAAAATAACACACTTAAACGCCATCGGAATCCCGTAACGCCCTATGTCCTTAACGGTTTGTAATGTTCTTTTCAAAGAACCATTAACTCGTGTTATCTTGTCATGCACCATCTCGTCAGCACTATATATAGATATACCAACAAGGCGAGGATAAAGAGAGCGTAACCTATCCACGCTATGCGTGATTGATAATCCGTTCGTGTATATATCAAACACGATATTCTTGTTATACAAATAGTCCAAAATCTCCCATACTTCAGGTTTGGAAAACGGGTCTCCTCCCGTCAAACATACACGATACAACCCTAGTGAATATAGTTCATCAATTATTCTTTTGTAATCATTTAACGTTAGTTCTTTCCGGTTTCGTTTACTTGTTTCATCAGATTCACGTGCTGCACCATCGTTAAAACAATGTATGCATTTTGCGCTACAATTATAGGTTAGTTCAAACATAACACTTGTCACGTGTTTCCCGTCGTTCAACGCTTCAGAATAAGCTTGTTCAGCTGAGGTAGTTTCGTAAACAAGAGTTTCTTTCTCTCCTTGCTGGGTCCAACGAGTTTGTCCTTTCACGTACTCACCTTGTTTAACTTGTAAAATTCTCACCTCTTCTTCTGATAGCACCGAAAAGGAAATCAATCCTACTTCGTGAAGCGTTTCGGCAAACTCATGAATGGAAGATACGTGTATACCAGTTTCTAGTGCTAATTTTTCTATATCTATACATTCGTTTCTTTTTAGAGCTAAAATACTTCCTATAACATGAGCGGAATGACTTTTAAAGAAAAAAGATTCTCCACGAATCAAATTGTACGCAATTGCGACACTTTTCTCTGGAGAGTATCTACCGCTAACCCATAGAGGTCTATAAATCTGTTGTACGTTCATGTCAAGTTCAACTTATGTACTATATCACCTCTATAGATACCCTGATTCAAGGAGATTATTCACGTAAAAAAAAGCGTGGGTACTTTTTGTTTATCTTGTCCGAGGTACGACCAAGCACCCATTACCGAATAAACAGTCATCCCACGCTCGACCGGTTGTATATGTAAGAAACAATACAAGGCAAGCATGAGCGTTTGTTAGCTGTTTCATCCTCGGTAATAAAAATTGGTCGTTTTCGAACAAAGGATAAAGCAAAAACGCTTCATTAATCAACATGTCCTGTCAGGAAACATTACTTCCTAACATTGGCGCAAAGATATAAAGGTTTTCTGAAACATCAAACGCTCTGTGGGATGACTTTTATTATTCATAATGGTTCATAAATTGAAAAAAGTGCTATTTATTTCTATTTTCTATTGAAAAGAAAAGTTTTAATCAATAATTTTTAGAAAAATTACATTATGAAAGTAAAACTAACATGCCCGGAATGTGGAAACTATTTTTTCATTGATTACGAGGATGATATTATGAAATTTATCATAGAACTTGATAAAATTGGTTATCCATGTCTCAAATGTGGAAATAGTGTTATTGCTAATAATAATAATGTTTCCTACCTTGAATATCAGGAACTACGACAGGAGGAACACCTTCATTAAGTTCTTTTGCTCGGATTTTTGCATCCTTTTCTGAGAAATAGATTTCACCATCTACAGGTATGTAATCACCTTTTACTCTATCATATCTAACAATTATGGTGGAACCATTTGTTTGTTCCTCCGTTGCAAATACAGGAATGTTCATCTCTCTTGTTTTAAGTTTATTTTACAAAAATATAGTACTAAAATGGATAAAACAAGTTCATAATGGTTCACAAATAAAAAACAGGAACAACGTGATATTTATATTAGAAAGATTCTTTGTTATATGAACTCGGATGATAATAAAAATACGGTCTCAAGAACTCCTGAAGAAAACGTGAATGTTGATATGAACCTGTCAGCAAAACAACTCATACAAAAATATGATTGCGTTTATTTAGATGTGTTTAGCAGAATGTTCGACTACGAGATTGTACATCAATTTGAAGATATTAAATGATGAATATTGTTGTTAATAAAAATGTCGTGATGCGAATTGATAGCTTCGTGTCAATCTTGAAAATGAACTTCCATTTCAATGAGAAAAACTTGCTAACCCAGAAAAATAAAATGCTCGTATCTTTAAGAAACCATATTAACAAGGTAACACAAAAATTACACAGTGCTACAAAACAAGAACTGAAATATGGTTCAGGTTATTATTATTGGGAAGATGGCGTGAGTAACTACAGATGGATTTTTGATTATCGGGTATATTACAATCAAAACCTTGTCATCATACATCAGTTTCGTTGGGTTAATAAATTCCTTAAAAACAAGGAGGTGAAAACAGTACTTGATTTAATGGAGAGAATAATTTAACAGGTACTCATCTGAGTAAACATATGTCCTCAAGCGAGTACCCGTTTTGTATTAAAATGCTATTGGTGTAAACTTGTATATAGTTACCTTTGTTTAAATATCCAGATTCTTCATGTATCTATGTTAGTGATTTTTTTTTATTCAAATAATGAACAAAATATAAGTCTTTTAGGTGATAGTATATATAAATTACGTTTTCAAAATGTCGAGCTTGTTAAAGAAATAAATGCACTAATTACAGACAATAGAATTTCAGTAAGACCAGACACCATGAATTTGATGGGGAAACAAAAAAATCAATTAATATGGAAAGATATTTCTATGAAAGACTTAAGTATAGGTTATTTTAATGTTCCAAGTTCGATGATAGAAATATTTAATAAATCTATATCTTCTTTAAGGCAGAAAATTAAATAGTTAATATAGATGATTATTGAATTTTATACAAAATAGGCGTGTTTAATTATAGAAAAGAATAAAATCATTCAACGTTTAAATCCCTCAAAGACCCGGGCTTTTTCTTGCGTAACTAACTCCCCGATCATGGTGAGCGTGTTGGAGTGGAATGAAGGTGAAATGTTTGCCGACACCTTATTTGATCCTTGAGGAAGAGTAAGACTCACTTGAGCGGAAATACCGACTCCTTGAACGAGAAAGCTATAAGTAATACTTCCCTTTTTATCTTTTTTCATCCGGATGTCCGAAACATTACCCTCCACGGTAAAACCTCCCAACCCGTTTTGAAGAGGACGAGGGGTATCAAAACTGACTTGTACGGTGGCTTTTTTGTTTGCCATGGAAATAAAATTCTTGACAGAACTGACACTTACCGACCCGCCTCGTTTGAAAATCAGTCGATTGGCTTCCAGTACGAAAGTGTTGTTTTCCAAAGCGCGAACAGCATCTTGATATAATTGTTCCCTTGCTTTTTGTTGAGCAATTTTCCGCTCTTGTCTGGTTTGTGTACGTTTTTCCTTTGCTGTCATTTGGGGTTGAGCGGCAAGTGGGACTAGTGTTCCTAACGTTAGGGCTAATGCGATGAGGGTAGTGATATGTTTCATAATACGCTATGTTTTATTACTTTTTTACGTGAAAAAGAGGGATGATGTTTTACAAAGATACGGTTATTTTATGGTGTAAGTTGGGAATAACTATAGTATCTTTGCGTATATTAAACAGCGAATTGAAATCAGATGAAAGATCAACATCAAGTTTTACATAAATGCCTGACAGAAGATGTCCCGGCATTTGTTTTAACGGGAAAAGACGTGTGTGCCATCGCGACCTTAAAGACCTATTTGCAGACGGCAATAGAAAAAGGGTGTAGCGACGAATTTATTAATGATATGGTATTAGTATTGCGGGAATTTGAGCGGTTTCAGAACGAAGAGCCCCAAAAAGTGAAGATTCCGGATTAGCATGATCATATCATGCGATCAATACCCGTTGTTTGACACCCGGTCCTATTTGTTCCTTTTTTCACGGAATTTGACAGGTGAAACTCCCGTCATTCGGCGGAAGAAGCGACACATGTACGATGGGTCGTCAAAATTAAGTTCGCTGGCAATGTTTTTTACCGACAAGTCCGTATTCTGTAAATAGGTCTTTATCGTAATAATGGTTTGTCGGTCTATCATCTCTTTGGGAGTAACGTTATCCGAGCGATATATCAGTTTGTATAGATAATCGGGAGTAACGTTGAGTTTGTCTGCATAGAATTTCACATCGCGATGTTTGGTGTGATAGCGATTGAGTAGCATGTAGAATTTCTCCACCAACTTCCATGTTTTGCTTTTTTGATAAGTGTTTCCCTCGTTTATACCCAATCTTTTTATCTCGCAATTTATAGCCATGAACAGGTTGCAGAGATTGTTCTTTAACATCTCTGTGATATCATCATCGCCATGTTTTATGATCCAATCGGTTTGCTTGTACCATTCCAGTAATAATTCGTACTGTTCGGAAGATACTTTGTTAAGAACAGGAGAATTGTACATCACCGTCCAAAAATCAAAGGCGATATTATAAGCTATATTCTCCAAGATATCATAAGAGATGGAAATGTACCGAATATTGAAATTAGCAGAAACTTGAATGGGAATAAACGACATGTCGTATGGCAGAAAAATAAAGTCTCCCTTTGAAACCTTGTAACGTTTGAAGTTTATGCTGACGGTGGCATAGCCGCTAGTGCCTAAAAGTATCGTACAGCCGTTTACATCAACCGATTTTCCGATACACTCCCTCAAGTCGGTATCTCCGGATACGCCATATTTTTCAAATTCCCAAAAATTATATTTAATGCTGTTCATAACAACTACAAAAGTACGAACAATTTAATCTAAATAGCTCGATTTGTCCGAAAAAGTACCCGAATAAGCGTGATTATGTTACTTATTATGTGGATATATGATGGTATATTTGCGTCCACAAAAAAAAGATGTATGAGTGAACAAAGCAAGAACTTAAAAAAATACATTATACCGGCCATGCTTGCCAATGTGAGTTTCTTCATTTTGACCATTATCGACGGCATGTTTGTCGGTAATGGCGTGGGAACGGATGCGTTGGGGGCCGTCAATCTTGCCTTGCCGTTTGTCATGATCATTAATGTATTTGCCGTTTTGTTTAATATCGGGGGAATAACCGTAACAGCCATCCGGATGGGACGCGGGGATATTGAAGGGGCTAATCAGGCTTTCCTACACTCGTTGACATACAACGTGTGCTTTGCCTTGTGCATGACTTTCATCGGTACCGTATTCCCGGATAAAATAGCCGTGTTGTTGGGGGCTAATCAGACGTATAAAGAGATGGTATCGGATTATATCTTTTGGTATTCCGTATTTATCCTGCCTGCTTGTCTGTTTTATTGTTTTAACGGATTCGCCCGGAATGACGGCAATCCACAAATGTCAATCAAGGTAGCACTGACCTGTATGATTGTCAATATCATTGGCGACTGGATTACCGTTTATCCCTTGCAGATGGGAGTCAAAGGTGCCGCCATTGCCACTGGGGTAGCAAGCTGCGCTGCGTTTCTTGTTGCCTCTACACACTATTGGCAGAAGAAAGGGAATTTACGCGTTCGGCCCTTCAAAGTACAGTTTGTCTTATTACGAAAAATATTACTTCGAGGACTACCGGAGATGATTTCCGAGACATCGGTACCGCTTACCGCGTTTTCAATGAACTACATGTTGATCACCTATTTGGGAAATGCATCTGTAAATGCCTTTTCCGCCATAAACTATACTTGCTCCTTGTTTGCGTCGTTGATGTGGGGCTTGGCAACAGGCCTTCAGCCTTTATACGGGTTGAGTTACGGGGCGAAAGATGACTACAGCCTGCATTATTATTTTCGTAGCGGAAGACGAATCGCTCTGATTGGAGGGCTAGCGATCTTTGCTCTGACCTTTGTTATCGGTGCTCCCATATGTCGGTTGTTTGGTGTTGATGCGGCCTCCACGCCGATCGTTATTGCCTCCCTTCCGAAATTCTGTTTGAATTTCGTGTTTGCGGCAATGAGTACAGTGGTTTCGGCATACTTGTATTCAACGAAACGTACCCAATACGCGATACCGTTAAATATATGCCGTGGAGTGATATTCAACGTGTTGTGTATAAATACGCTGCCTCTTATTTTCGGCTATGATTTCGTATGGTACTCGATGGCTGTTGCCGAGGCAATTTGCCTGATCCTTGCTATTGTATTGCAAAAAATGTCAGAAAAGAATGGAATAATATACAAATAAAACCTCAAATTTAAATGATAATGAAAGTGAAAGCTATTGGCTTATTAGCCAGTATTATGACCCTGTGTGCCTGTGGCAGCGGTCAGATGCAACAGGAACAGGTGCAACAATATCCTGTAATCCAGGTAAATAAAAGCTCCATTGAATTGCAAGAATCCTATTCGGCTACGATGAAAGGACGTCAGGATGTGGAGATTTATCCGCAGGTATCGGGAACTATTTCTAAACTTTGCGTAAAGGAGGGAGAACAGGTAAAGAAAGGGCAGCCCCTCTTTGTAATCGACCAAGTGCCTTATCAGGCTGCCTTACGCGTGGCAACCGCCAATGTCCGTGCGGCAGAAGCTCAGGTTGAAACAGCCCGACTTGACTACGACAGTAAGCAGATGCTCTTCGACGAGGAGGTGATTTCTGAATACGACCTTTTACAGGCAAAAAATGCGTTGGCTATTGCCAAAGCCGGATTGGAACAGGTAAAAGCGCAGGAAATCAATGCAAGAAACGACTTGTCGTACACCGAAGTGAAAAGTCCGGCTAACGGAGTGGTGGGAACATTGCCCTATCGTACAGGGGCATTGGTAGGGCCCTCCATGCTACAACCGTTGACTATCATATCGGATACCGAACAGATGTATATCTATTTCTCCATGACGGAGAACGACATCCGCGGTCTTATCCGTCAGTATGGCACGCCCGACGAGGTCATCAAGTCCCTGCCTGCAATCACTCTTCGTCTCAATGACGGTACGGAATACGAACAGAAGGGATGTATTGAAACCATCAGCGGCATCATCAACCCGCAAACAGGAACCGTTTCGATTCGATGCGTCTTTCCTAACGAAAAACGTTTGCTGTTCAGCGGTGGAATCGGCAATATCGTTCTGCCTCAACAAGAAACGGATGCGATTGTTATTCCGCAGAGTGCTACCTATGAAATTCAAGATAAAATCTTTGTGTACAAGGTGATAGATGGAAAAGCCGTTGCCTCTGAAATTGTAGTAGCCAAACAAAATGACGGCAAGCACTATATCGTTCGCGATGGCCTTACCGTGGGTGACAAAATAATATCCGAAGGCGTGGGTCTCGTGCAAGACGGGGCGGAAGTATCAATCAAAGAGTAAGGAGGAACTATGAATTTAAAAACATTTATCGACCGTCCGATTCTATCCATCGTTATTTCTGTGGTGATCACATTGATCGGTGGACTGGCTGTCACCTCTCTTCCGGTGGAACAGTACCCCGATATTGCCCCTCCCACGATATCTGTTTGGACCAACTACCCGGGTGCAAATGCTGAAACGGTACAGAAAGCGGTTATCGTTCCGCTGGAAGAAGCCATCAATGGAGTGGAAAATATGACCTATATCACCTCCACGGCTTCCAATAATGGCGATGCCGAAATTATGATTTATTTCAAACAGGGAACCAACGCCGATATGGCAGCTGTAAACGTGCAGAATAGTGTATCTACGGCGATGGCGCTATTGCCTGCCGAGGTGGTTCAAATCGGAGTGACGACTTCAAAACAGCAAAATGCCGAATTGAAAACCGTGGGCTTGTATGACCCGACGAATACATACGACATGAAGTTTCTCGACAACTATTTCAAGATCAATGTCGAGCCTCGGTTAAAGCGTATTTATGGAGTGGGTAAGGTGATGCACTTTGGAGCCAATTATGCCATGCGCATATGGATGGATCCGGCAAAAATGGCTCAATACAAATTGATCCCGAGTGATATTACGGCCGTGTTGGCACGTCAGAATATTGAAGCGGCTACCGGTTCGTTTGGTGAAAACCACGATAATGTCTATCAATACACCATGAAATATCGCGGTCGCTTCTCAACACCGGAAGAATTTGAGAATCTGGTGGTCCGTTCACTGGCCAACGGCGACATCCTGCGTTTAAAAGATGTGGCAACGGTGGAATTGGGGGCAGAATCTTACAATTTCTTTAGTCAGATCAATGGTAAACCGAGCACCATGTTCTCGATTTACCAGACTGCCGGTACAAATGCCTCTGAAATCATTGGCGAAATCGATGCCACCTTGTCCGAGATAAGTGAAAGTTTGCCCAAAGGGTTGGAATTTGTAAGTTTGAGTGATACCAATCGTTTCTTGAAAGCTTCCATCAAAGAGGTAATCATCACGCTCCTTGTTTCGATACTATTGGTTGTTTTGGTGGTGTATTTATTCTTACAGGATTTGCGTTCCACGTTTATCCCGACCATCTCCATCTTTGTCTCCATCATTGGAACATTTGCCTTTATGGCGGTGGCAGGATTCTCTATCAACCTCCTGACATTATTTGCGTTGGTGCTTGCCATTGGTACGGTGGTGGATAATGCGATTATTGTGGTGGAAGCTGTACAGAGTCGGTTCGAGGCAGGGTATCGCTCTTCGTATGCCGCCACGTGCGACGCGATGGGAGGCATTTCATCGGCAATCATTATTTCAACGCTGATATTTATGGCCGTGTTCATTCCTGTTTCAATGATGGGAGGAACCTCGGGAACCTTCTACGCCCAGTTCGGTCTTACCATGGCGGCAGCCGTCGGTCTTTCTGCCATCAATGCTCTCACGCTTTCTCCCGCGCTGTGTGCCTGGATGTTGACAAGCTTTGTTGACGAGAATGGGAATGAGCGTAAAAACTTTGCAGCCAAATTTCGAAAGGCATACAACGTTGGTTTTAACGCCTTGTTAAAACGCTATAAAAGCGGAGTGATGTTTTTCATCAAACGGCCTAAAATGGCGTGGGCAATCCTTGCGTGCGGTTTGGCTCTTTTGATCGTGTTGATGCGTGTAACGCCTACCGGTTTTGTACCGCAAGAGGATATGGCAATGGCATTTGTCAGCATGAACACCAAGCCGGGAACCTCTACCATTGAAAATGAAAAAGTGATGAAGAGAGTTTCTGCTGAAATGGCAAAATTCCCCGAAGTGGACTATGTCGGTTCGGTGGGCGGTTATTCATTTTCTGGTTCCGGTCCGTCCATGAGTTTGCATTTCCTCACGCTTTCCGATTGGGATAAACGTAAAGGCAAAGGACACGCTGCCGATGACGTGATCGCTAAAATATATGAAGTGGTATCCGAAATTCCGGATGCCGAAGCTTTTGCAATGGCTCCGCCAATGATTCCGGGGTATGGTATGGGAAATGGTTTCGAACTCTACCTTCAAGACCGGATGGCGGGAGACATCGATGAATTCAAGGCTGTGAATGACCAATTTGTAGCGGCATTGAATGCTCGTCCGGAAATTGACATGGCTTATTCTGCGTTCGACACGCGCTTCCCTCAATATTGGGTAGATATAGATGCAGCGGTTTGCGAGCGTGCCGGAGTATCCACGGTTGAAGTGCTGGAAACACTGTCAGGGTATTACGGGGGCGGTTATGTCTCCAATTTCAATCGTTTCTCGAAATTGTACCGTGTTATGACACAAGCACCTCCCGAAGATCGCGTAACGGCAGAATCTCTCAATAAATTCTATGTCCGTACTGCCGCGGGAGAGATGACCCCGTTGTCACACTTCGTCAAACTCAACAAAACGTACGGACCGCAATCACTCAATCGTTTCAACCTTTACAATGCCATTTCCATCAGCGGAACACCGGCCAGCGGCTACAGTTCGGGAGAGGCATTGAAAGCGGTAGCCGAAGTGGCTGCTGAGGTATTGCCTCGTAATTATAGCTACGAATTCGGGGGAATATCACGTGAAGAGGCCGCGTCAGGCAGTAACGTGATCATGATATTTGTACTCTGTATCGTTTTGGTGTACCTGATTTTGAGTGCCATGTATGAAAGCTTGGTGTTGCCCTTTACGATCATCCTGTCCGTGCCTTGCGGGCTGATGGGTAGCTTCCTGTTTGCACAGATGTTTGGATTGGAAAACAACATCTATTTACAAACCGGACTCATCATGCTTATCGGTTTGTTGGCGAAAACGGCCATTCTTATTACCGACTTTGCCGGTGAGCGTAGGCGTTCGGGAATGTCCATCAAACAAGCGGCCATTGGTGCGGCCACGCATCGTTTGCGTCCGATATTGATGACGGCATTGACAATGGTATTCGGTATGTTGCCGTTGATGTTCGCCTCGGGAGTGGGAGCCAATGGAAACTCGGCACTTGGTACGGGTGCGATTGGAGGTATGCTTGTGGGAACATTAGTGCTGCTTTTCCTTGTTCCTGCCTTGTGGATGTTCTTCCAAGGCATTCAAGAGAGAATCAAACCGATAACGTTTAAGGACGCCGATCCCGCCATTACGGGTGAAATAGAGGAGGTGGCACTCATAAAACATTTGAAAGAAATGGAGGAGAAATGAAAAAGCTAATCATATATACAGTATTTGCGGTAATGGTGTCGAGTTGCCATATTTACCGTAACTTTCCCGAAACCACAACTGTGGATAAAGAATTGTACGGTCAAGAGTATGTATCGGCAGATACGTCGACGTTGGCTTCCCTTTCGTGGCGAGAACTGTTTACCGATATGTATTTGCAGCGACTTGTGGATTCTGCATTGCTCCGCAATACCGATCTGCGTGTGGCACGTTTGCGCACCGAGCAGGCTGAAGCCCTGTTGTTAAACGCTCGCCTCTCTTATCTCCCTTCATTTGGATTGTCGGCCGAAGGGACGCTGAGCAAGTTGGGAAGTGAATCGATGTCTAAAACCTATTCACTAGGTGGTTCAGCCAGCTGGGAAGTGGACATTTTCGGTCGAATCACAAATGCCAAGCGGGGAGCACGTGAAGCATTGGAGGCGAGTAAAGCGTACGAGCAAGCCGTGCAGACCAACATAGTGGCTACTGTTGCAACGGGATATTACACGCTTCTCATGCTTGATGAACAATTGCGCATCAGCAGAGCGACACTTGTCAACTGGGAAAAAAGAATCCACATGCTCGAAGCCTTGAAGCGTGGAGGCGGTGGCGTAACCGATGCTGCCGTTTTACAAGCGAAAGCCAACCGCATGTCATTGGAGAGTGCCGTGCTTTCCATTGAAAAGGGTATCCGGGAGGCCGAGAATACACTTTGTACATTACTTGCGATACCTCCGACAGCCTTCGTGCGAGGGGTGTTGGCGGAACAAAGTTTCCCGGAAAAACTATCCGTGGGTCTACCCATTCAATTGCTTGCCCATCGCCCCGATATACGAATGGCGGAACATCAATTGGCACAAGCATTTTATGCTACTAATGCCGCTCGTGGTGCCTTCTATCCGTCAATCAACCTGTCCGGTAGTTTGGGATGGACGAATAATGGCGGAGGCGTGGAACTCAATCCCACGCAGTGGCTTCTGAACGCCATCGGTTCACTCACCCAGCCGCTTTTCAACAAAGGGACCCATGTTGCCAACCTGAAGATTGCCAAAGCAGAACAAAATGCAGCCTTGTTGACATTTCGTCAAGCTTTGCTGGCTGCCGGTGCTGAAGTAAACAATGCGTTGGCAGCCCTGCAAACCTCTCGCGGTAAACTTTTGATAGACGGGGAACAAGTTAGCTTGTTGCAGGAAGCTGTTCGAAAAACGGAGTTACTCATGCGCCATTCTTCGATGAATTATCTTGAAGTATTAACCGCACAACAAACGCTTTTGGATGCGGAGCAAGCTGTTGCGCAGGATAAATTTGATGAGATACAGAGCATCATTTCGCTCTATCACGCTTTAGGCGGGGGAGTACAATAATTACTCTTGTTTTTATAGGAAGTTGTCTAAAAAAGCGATACGCTGGTTTTTTAGACAACTTCTTTTGAAATGAATCGTTCTTCGATTTAATCTTTTCTCATATTGACGTCCGTCAGAGTAAAAGTTCTATTGATGTGTCCGGTCAGCACGATACGGCATGTCGTTGAACTTGTCGGGTTTTTAAGTGTCAAAGTACCCGTTCCAAGTTTTTTGGTGGAGTATTTGCCGTAGCTGGAATTACATTCCCGTAGATTATACGTGAACGCGTAATCGTCTTTTCCGCTATGTTTTAATTCCAGGTAACGTCCCTTGCCAAGGTTAATATCCGAGTTATCCTTGCGCCGCATTATTTCCATACCGTCAAAAGCTTCCGTGTATTTTTCGTTAGAATTCGTTGCTAAAGATTTCCACACCCCGAAAGAGAGAGTGCTATCGGTTTTATTTTCTTTCCATGAGGAGTAGGTGAGCAATAATTTTAAATATTCAAGTTTGTCTTGTTCGCGTTTGAAACTATCGTCACTGGATTGGGATTTTCCACTCCATTCGTTTTCATTGGGAAGTGTTACTTGCCATTGGGCTCCTACCGTTGTGGCTAAAATCTGCGTGGCAGGATCATAATTCCAAGATCCTTTTGAACCAGTTAATAATGAATGTTTATTCCACTTTTCCAGTTTCATAAACCAGCAGGTTCCATCTCCGAAGAATAGATAGTCTCCTCCGGTTGATCCTGTAGTTTTCCAGTAACCGACAAATGGACGGGCCTCTTTCGCTAAGTTTTTTTCGGGTTCGTCATCATCACCTTCATCAGAGGTGCTGCTGCCGGATGAACAGGCTGTAAACCCTAATCCTGCAAAAATAAGCAGCATGGGGAACAAAAAATGTTTGAGTTTCATAGTCGTAAAATTGAAATTAATTTAGCGGTGTAAAAATAATATATTTTTTAACATCTTGATTCCGGCTTACAAGGGGGTAAAACAAATTTTTTAGGATAATGTAATACAATTATTTTGTACATCGGTGCTGTCGTGTAAAATATTCAAGGTCTATAGTTTGATATGGCGAGATATTAAACTTTTAGTAAAACAATAGAATGACAAATCATAATCACTAGTGGATCATTTCCGGATATAAAGTTTTTAGTATGCTTATAAATCCCTAATAGAACGCTATTCCGTATAGCGTTTTAATAGGGTTTTAATAGCGTTCTAATAGCGTTTTACACGGTAGTGATCCGGATGTAATCATGTGTTTATTTACAATTGGGGTATAAAATTGGATTTAATTCCGGATTATTTCCCCACATCTACCGCTTTAGTGTTAAATTTACATTCTTGTATAAGAGTGTGTTATGGAGGGATGTAACAGAGAAGTTTGAGTATAAAAAGTGGCTTCCTTACGGGTACAACAAGTAAATTAAATATGCCACACTTAAATAATCGGCAAGGTCAACGCGAAGTTTTTTTAAAGCTATTCCGATTTGCTTTTCCACGGTACGGGTGGAAAGTTGCATTTCGTTAGCGATTTCCGCGACACTTTTGTTTTCAAACCGATTCATGATGAAAATTTTCTGGCATTGGGCCGGGAGGTTGTGGACAGCACGCTCGATGTGTTCTTTCAATTCGGATTTCACGTAATATTCCCACGTGAGCAGACCGGTGACATCTCCTTTTTGAACGATATATTCCCGGTATTCGTCACGCACTTTTAATTGTGCAAGGTAATTGAGTGACTGGTTTCGCACGGCTGTAAACAGGTATGCCTTTTGGTTTTCCATTTGCAGTATTTCCTGCTTTTCCCACACGAGGGTGAAAACGTCACACACGATGTCTTCAGCCGTGTTAACATTTCCGACAAGGCGGGTGGCATACGCAACCAAGCCCGCGTAATACGTGTTAAATAATGATTCGAATAAATCAATGTTGCGGCTAATTGATACTGAAAAGATATGTGATTTCAAATAACTCATATATTCAAATCATATTCGTGATCTCCGTGGCAAAGATAAAAATAATATTTGAAACGCGGATGGCTCAAGTTGTGTGTTAATATCTGAAACTCACGGCAAAACTTATTTCATGAAAAAATGTATTTTTTTTCAAATGGGCTTACGTATTTTTCGTGTCTGAATTGTTTTATATAAAAAGATGATGAAATGATAAAAGAATTAAAGTGATATGGAGCCGGGTATAGAAGATGAAAAATTGAAAGAAGCCCTCGATTTGCTGGAGGAGATCGAGCGGGTGGATGAGAAGAAAGGATACGATCGCTTGGTGAAGCCTCTCCGTCAAAAGGAGAGACGTTTGTTGGCGTGGCGGCGAGTGGTGCTTTCTTCCGCGGCGGTTATATTGCCATTGCTTGTCGCGGGGATATGGTGGAGTGTGCGGGAAAAGGCGGAGGTGCCGCCGTTGGCACGGGTGGATGCTATCGTACCCGGGGTGAATACGGCCCGACTGATATTGGCAGATAGGAAAGAGATTCTTTTGGACACGATGTCAGCCCGAAATTTGACGCTTGTTTCGGGAGAGACTGTCCGGAAAGAGGGGACGGGCGTGGTTTACGAGAATGGTCAAAAGACGAGTGAGACGGTTGTCTATAATGAGTTGGTTGTTCCCAAGGGGGGAGAGTACGATATCGTGCTCGGAGATGGAACGCGCGTGTGGTTGAACGCGGATTCCAAGTTGAAGTTCCCGGTTTCTTTTACCGGCAAAGAGAGACGGGTGTATTTGGAAGGAGAGGGGTATATTGATGTGGCGCGGGATACTGCCAGACCTTTTATCGTCGAAACCCGGGAGCAAAGTATTCGGGTGTTGGGAACGGCCTTTAACGTGTATGCGCACGAGGGAGAACGAATGACTTACACGACCCTAGCCCGGGGAAGTGTGCAGGTGAAGGATAAAAAGACGGGGAAAAGCGTGGCGTTGCATCCCGGGGAGCAACTTTGTCTGGACGTGGCGGATAGAGGGATGGTGGTGCGAGAGGTGGATGTGCGAAAGGAGTGCGCGTGGAAAGACGGCATGTTCGTGTTTAACGGGCAGACGTTGGAGCAGATTATGCTTAAATTATCCCGTTGGTACAATGTTACGGTCTTTTATCAAAACGAGGAAGCCAAAAAGATCGTGTTCAAGGGGAATCTTCCTCGATATAGTGATTTCCAGACGATGTTGAGTATTTTGGAGAAAAGTAGTGAAGTCAAATTCAGTGAGAAAAATCGTGTAATTACGGTAAGTATATAAAAAACGACAAGAGGAATCTGGTAAATTCCTCTTGTGGAACGAAACATCTGCTGGTAACAGATGCATGTTAAATCTAAATTTAAACAAAGGTATGAAAAAAAACAGGAATTGTGCCTTTTTCTCGAAAGAGAAAAGGCGAAAAATTTTGTTAGTTATGAAATTGAAGTTGTTCGTTTTATTGTGTTGTGTTCAAACCGTGAACGCGACAGCTTTTTCCCAAGAGCAAAAGTTGGACATTTCGTTTAATAACGAGGCTATCGTGAAGGTGTTTGATTATTTGCAGGATCAGACGGGATTACAGTTTTTCTATCGCGATAAAAGCATTTCTGCGACGGAGCGGATAACGGTGGACATGAAGCAAGCTACTTTGTCTGAGATTTTAGAGAATGTACTAGGCAAACGAGGCTATGCTTACGAGATTTTGGAGGATGTGGTTATAATAAAATTCAAGGCACAAGACGAGCGGGAAAAGAGTAGCGTGAAGGTTAAAGGTTTTGTTCGGGACGAGAACAAACATCCGATGCCGGGGGTAACGGTGAAAGTGGCGGGTTTGACCATTGGTACGGCCACGAATGCCAAGGGATGGTTCGTGTTGGAATTGCCTTTGCGGAAAGGAGTCTTGGAGTTTTCTTTCGTGGGATACAAGAAGAAGTTGATTGAGTTTACCCAAAAAACGGCTCAAGATACGTTGCATGTTACCCTGGAAGAGGATACAAAGGCTTTGGACGAGGTTACCGTGGTGTCGACGGGATATAATACCGTGAACCGGAAAGATATGGTCGGTTCTTACACGGCGATGAAGGCGGAGGATGTGTTGATGCCTTCTTACAATTCTATCGATCAGATGTTGCAGGGGCAGGTTGCTGGGTTGGTCGTGATGAACACTAGTTCTCGGGTGGGTACAAGCCCGAAAATCAAGTTAAGAGGGACGAGTACGATGCTGGGGAATACATCGCCGTTGTGGGTGGTGGACGGTATCGTGCAGGAAGATCCGTTGGAGATTGAGGCAAGTGATGTGATGACGCAAGATTTGAAAGATATCGTGGGAAGCCAGATTTCATGGTTGAATCCGATGGATATAGAAACGATCACGGTGTTGAAGGATGCTTCAGCCACGGCCATTTACGGTTCGAAGGCTTCGAACGGGGTGATCGTGATCACGACGAAGAAAGGGAAAGCGGGACGCTTGACCGTGAATTACACGGGAAACATGACGATTAACACCCGTCCCAATTACGGGATGTTCAATTACATGAATTCCCAAGAAAGGGTACGTTTTTCACAGGAAGTGTATAATGCCGGAACTCCTTATTACCAGGAGCCGATCAACCAGCCTTATACTTACGAGGGAGCATTGAAAATGTATTTGGAGGGAGAGATGGATTACGAGACGTACACGAAAAGAAAGGCTTTTCTGGAAACGGTGAACACGGATTGGTTCGACTTGTTGACCCGCACGGCTGTCAGTCACAATCATAATTTAAGCGTGGCAGGCGGAACAGAAGAGGTTACTTACAATGCTTCCGTGGGGTATAACAACACGATGGGGCAAGAGATCGGGAACTCAAGCGAGAGAATGACCGGACGGTTGGCGTTGAATGCTCGCCTGCACGAGAAGGTGCGCTTGGACGTGCAGATTAATGCGACTTCCACGGAAACAAAGACTTTCGGACAAGGAGTAAACCCGTTGTCGTATGCCACGACGACGAGTAGGGCACTTCCTGCTTATGATGAGAACGGGGATCCGGTATATTATCAAAAGAGGTGCGGTTATCAGTACAATCGAGCCGTGGAAAATTTGAGCTATAATTTTATCAATGAACGGGATAATAGCGGTACGACAAACAAAAACATACATTTATCCACGGCGTTGAATTTCAAGTGGTATATTCTGGATTGGTTGAGTTACGAGTTTGCCGGAGGGTACACGGCTTCCAGCACGAACGGAGAGAGTTATTTTACGGAAAGGACTTTCCGTGTGGCACAAAATTACCGGGGGTATGATTACGGTACGGTGGAACCGGGTAGTGAATTATTCAACTCGGCGCTTATGCCTTTCGGAGGCGTGTTGTTCACGACGGATGCCGTGCAACGTTCGTACAACGTGCAAAACAAATTATTGGTATCCAAGTCATTCAATGAAGATCATCGTTTGAATGCCATGTTGATGATGGAGGTTCGTTCCTCTTCCGTGAAGAATTCTTCCAGTAAAGTATTTGGGTACTTGCCTGACCGGGGCGAGGCTTTAATCGAACCTACTTCCCCCGACAAGTTTGTCGGAATCTCCAGTTCGCTCTCCGGATGGGGATTGTTGGGGGAATTTTATAATGGTATGGGATGGAAACGTACGAATAACACGGAGAATTACCTCTCTTTCATGGGAACGGTGGCTTATTCTTTGAAGAATCGGTACGTGTTCAATTTTTCTGTGCGTAATGATGCATCCAATCGTTTCGGGCAGGACCAGAACGATCGTTTCGACCCGACCTATTCTTTCGGTTTGTCATGGAGTGCCATGGATGAACCTTGGCTTGCTGGGATAAAAGGCTGGTTGAACACTTTCAACATTCGTGCCACTTATGGAATACAGGGTAATGCCATGACGAAATTGGGACCGGACTTGGTTTTGGCACAAAGAGGGATAAAGTCTGTTTATAACCAATATTACTCGACGATTTCCAGTTTGCCTAATCCGGGGCTCTCGTGGGAAAAGACAAAATCATGGGACTGGGGAGTGGACATGACGTTGTTCAATATATTTGACGTGGTTGTTGATTATTACACGAGAAGTTCGAATGTTATCGTGCAACAGGATTTACCAGCGGAGTACGGAAAGGAAAGTATGCAAATGAACGGGGGAAAGATTACCAATAGAGGTATGGAGTTCACGGTTAGTTTTACACCGATCAGAACGAAGGATTGGGCGTTGAACTTGTCGTTGAATTCGTCTAAGAATTGGAATGAAACCGGTGAGGCAGAGTATTTTGCCTATAAAAACGAGTATATTAACGGTTCTTCCACCAAAGTGTTGAAAAAGGGGTATCCGGTCGGGGGATTCTGGTCATATTCTTTTGCGGGATTGAGCGCAGAGGACGGGCGTCCCTTGTTCAATTACGTGGACGTGCCAGAGGCGGAGAGAAATTCGTTGGTGGATCCCACGACATTCCTCGTGTACTCGGGCACAACAGAACCTAATTTCACGGGAGGTTTGAATTTCAGCTTGCGCTGGAAAGGATTGACCCTTTCTTCGGGATTCTCGTTGCTGTTGGGAAGTAAGAAACGTTTGCCTTCACCTTACGAGGGATTCGAGCAGGGTGGAACGTATATGCCGGAACCTACTGTCAATCTGAACAAGGATTTGAATAAACGTTGGAAAAAGCCTGGCGACGAGAATTACACGAAAATACCGGGGGTGGTGAGGACATCGCAAACGTTATACCTGCCGGATAATAGTACTGAAAGATGGATGGAAATGTGGGCTGATTCCGATGTGCAGGTCGCCAATGCGTCCTTTTTGCGCTGCCGCCAGTTGTCGTTGTCATGGAGAGTGGGGGAGGAATGGTGTAAGCGAATGGGATTGAAGACGCTCTCGGTAAATGCCTCAGTATCTAACCTGTTCGTGATTGCGAGCAAGCGTTGGAATGGTTTCGATCCGGAATTGGGGAATAGCGTACACCCGAAGAATTACTCCTTGGGTATTAATATTGGATTTTAAATGCGTGGAAATATGAAAAAGTTATTGATCGTTTTATTAGCAGGACTAGCGGTAGCCTGTTCCGATTTTCTGGAACCGAAATCGCAAACTGAATATATACCGAGGGAGGCTTCTTCCTTGAACGAGATGTTGTTAGGAGATGCCTATATCCTCATCGGGAATGGAAAGGAGGTTATGAATCTGTTGTTGATGTTCGATGATGACATCATGTGCACGGATTCTACCGGGGAGTTGAAAGCCTCAGCTATGAGGACGGCAGAAGATATTGTCGGGTTGGAAAAAGCGTATGCTTGGCAACCGGATATTTTTGTTGAGCCTTGTATAACACCAGGAAATGCTTATAAAAACTTTTATACTTATATATTGGGTGCGAATGCTGCATTGGATTACATTGACGACGTGTCCGGAACGGAGAATGAGAAAAATATTGTGAAGGCACAGGCGTTGGCGTTACGGGGATTTTATTATTTCCAGTTGGTCAACATGTGGGGGGCTCCCTACAATTATGACAAGAAGGCATTGGGGGTACCGTTAAAGTTGACAAGTGCTTTGGAGGTGCTGGAACTTCCCCGGAATACGGTGGAGGAGGTGTATGAGCAGGTATTGAAGGATTTGAACGAGGCAGAATCGCTTTACGAGAAGTTGCCTGTCGAGCAGCAATACAAGAAGGATTACCGCACGAGCTTGCCGATGGTGCAGTTGTTGAAATCCCGTGTTTACCTGTATATGGAGGATTGGAAGAATGCAGCGATTTATGCGAAAAAGGTGATCAACGATTGGAATTTCACATTGACGGATTTGAACTCGTTGCCGACGCCAACGTATGCCGCACCTTATTATAACTTTATCTCGCAGGAGTGTTCGGAAACGATATGGGTGTTTGGTAGTCTGCAGCTTTTCTTGAATTTAGTTAATATAGATATGGCTGATCCGAAGGATCGAGGAAGTCAATTGAACTTTTTCAATGCTTCATCGGATTTGCTAGGGAAATATAAGGAAGAAGACCTTCGTAAAGATAATTATATCGTGCGTCGTTATTATGAGGATACCGAGCGACATTTACTCGGGTATGCCCCTTACGGCAAGTTTGCCGTGGATTATAGGATTACGCCTTCTAATTCCGAGAATTTCGCCCATGCCTTCCGGTTGGCGGAGGCTTACCTGAACTTGGCAGAAGCGGCGGCGTTGGATGATGACGAGGAAACTGCCGTGGAGGCGTTGGAAACCTTGTTGAAGAATCGTTTTGTCACGGGAACCGAAATTGAGATAACGGAAAGGGGGGACGCTCTAGTGGAGCGTATCCGTTTGGAGCGGCGTTTGGAATTGTGTTTCGAGGGGCACCGCTGGTTTGATTTGCGCCGTTATGGGATGCCGTCAATCACCCGTGTATGGAAAAACGGGGATTACGTGAAGAGCTACACCCTGAAAGAGAAGGACCCGTTCTACACGTTGCCAATCCCGCCGAGCGTGTTGGAAGAGAACCGACAGTTGGTGCAAAACCCATTACCAGAAGTAAGGAATTAAAAAATAGAATGTTATGAATTGGAAATTTTATCTATATTGTTTATTCGGATGTCTGTTTTTGTCCTGTTATAGCGAGGATAAATTGGTCGCCGACAAAGAGGGAGAAGGTGGCATGCGTTATGAATTCCCGCAGGGGAATAATTCATGGGATAAGGATCTTGAAGAAATTCAGAAAGAATTTGGAATTTATATCATTTACAAGGATTTTGAGGAGACTGACTTGAATCGTTCGTGGACGGGAGCGTTGGGTGAGGGCAGCACCTATTTCGGGGAGAGTTTGAATGACGAACAGGCGGAGTTTATGACCAAGTTCATGAAGAATCATATTTTTGCCTATTTGACCCCACAAGCAACACGAAAAGTATTGCCTATGTACTATTATATGGTATATAGTTTCCGTTCTATGGGTTGGGGAGGATATTGGTATTTTGGGAAAAATAAGTTTGATGGCATGGATTATTGGTCTATTTGCATGTATTCCGACAATCCGGAAGAGGGTTCTTTTTACAAAAAGATAGTTCCTCCTAGTACTGAGGAAGAGTATTTTATATGCAGGGGTACTATTTTGATGGAGATATTGGAGAGAGCGGTAAAGAAAGGTACTATCGAAATTCCCGAACAATTCCATGAAGGTTTTGATTATACTTCGGCAGTTAATAGCTATGACGAAAATGCAGAGAATTATTACAAGAGGAGAGGTTTACCAGGGTTGAACTATGGGGTCGATTCAGGGCTTCAGCGTGTGGCTTGGATTGGTTTGATGAACCGTTATGAAAACGTGATGGCATATATTCTCTTGGGTATGAAGTATAGTCCGGAAGAGCGGGAAGAGGGATGGTTCAAGTATCCCATGATACAGGAAAAGTATGAGTACTTGTCCAATTACTTGAAGACGGAGTACGGCCTGGATTTGGATGCGATGCGGGTAGGACCGGGATTATAAAGTTTATAAGGTTCATAAAATTCATCGGATGTTGCGGGGTTTGAGTGATGGCAGTTCGGCTGCCAAAGGACACTCGTGGCTTCATGAATTTTGTGAACCGAACAGACAATCAGTTGATGTTTAATAAAATAAATGTGTGTTATGAATCGTTTGTATGTAAAAATGATTGGGATGTTTTTCTTCATTTTATTTTGTGGTGGAAGAATGCAAGCCCAATTTAAGATGATGCCTATGCCTGCCGCTAACGGACAAGCTTTGTCTGCATTAACGGAGGAGGTAATTGAAGGGTGGCGTCCTTTTTCGATTACTAAGGATGATGATTTTGATGCTATTTTGAAGCATAAAGCAGAGATCGAGAAGAATATTCTTTCCAAGGATACCAAGGATAAGTCAGCTGCCTTTGCTAATGCGGTATGGGCGATGCGCGAGGCCGTCTTTTATTATCGTGACAATCAGAGTGCGGAGGTGAACAGGAAGGGGATACAAAAACTATTGAAAGGGATGAATTTGAAAGACTTTACGACCCTTCACAGTTTTGAATTTAACGTGGATGCCTATTACAATGCGAAAGCATTGGCAGTGGGAATTACTCCTGCGCAAGTGTTTGGTGATAAGAAAGATGATTTGCAGTACAAGAGATGGAAGGAGATGTTGGAAACACGAGATTCCTTGATGATCGTGAATTATTTCGGTGCTATCCGGAACGAGTTTATTTTTAAGGGTTACACGGATGTTTTGAAAAAGTTGCGTCCACTGTTTGAGCGATATATGCCGGAAGGAGAGTTGAAAACGCAAGTGAAAGATTTGTACGAGTTGAAAGAACGTTTGGAACCGGGAAAAGAGGCTCCCGCTTTCACGATGTTGGACGGCGAAAAACGGGAACACACGTTGGCTGAGTTCCGCGGGAAGATCGTGATTATCGACGTGTGGGCGACGTGGTGTGGTGGTTGTATCCGGAAATTACCTTATTTTATGAAAGTGAGAGAGAAATACAAAGACCGTAAAGATGTGGAATTTATTACCGTTTCTATTGATGCAAGTGGTTCTTTTGAAAAGTGGAAAGAACACATGAAGAAGCATAATCTGACGGATGCAATAAATCTTATTGCTTTTGCGGATAAAAATTCTTTTCAAGATGATTACGGTATTATGGGAATACCCATGTATTACATTATTGGTAAGGACGGGAAATTCTTGTATAGCGATGTTCCCGGTCCGGGAGATGGTTTTGAAGAAATTGTGGATGAGGTGTTGGGTAAATAATGGATAGAGGATGTTTAATTCTAATAGTATGTATGTTATGAATTGTTTGTATGTAAAAATGCTCGGGTTGCTTTTTCTCGTCGTGTTTTGCTGTGGAAAAGTTCAATCTCAAGTTAAAGTGATGTCAATGCCCGCCGCGAATGGGCAAACCTTGTCGGCGTTGACGGAAGAGGTGATTCAAGGATGGCGTCCATTCTCGATTAATGGAGCCGAGAGTTTCGATGCTATTTTGAAACAAAAGGCGGAGATTGAGAAGAATATTCTTTCCAAGAATACCAAGGATAAGTCAGCCGTACTTGCCAACACGGTGTGGGCGATTCGAGAGGTTTTTCTGTATTATCGTGAAAACCAAAGTGCGGAGGTGAATAAGAATGAGATTCAAAAATTGTTGAACAAGGTAAGTTTGTTGGATTTTTGTAATCTTCACAGTCTTAAGTGGAACGTGGATTGTTATTATGCGACAAAGGCTTTAGTTGGCGGTTTTACACCTTCTCAAGTGTTTGGTGACAAGAAAGATGATTTGCAATACAAAACATGGAAGGAGGTACTGGAAACACGGGATTCCGTGCTGATCGTGAATTATTTCAGGGGTGTAGTTAGGCACGAGTTTCACTTTCAAGGTTACACGGATGTCTTGAGAAAGTGCCGTTCCCTATTTGAACAATGCATGCCAGAGGGAGAGTTGAAAACGGAAGTGATAGATTTGTACATGAAACACGATCGGTTGGAAGCGGGAAAAGAGGCACCTGCTTTCACAATGTTGGATGGTGAAAAACGGGAACACACGTTGGCAGAGTTTCGCGGAAAGATTGTGATTATCGATGTGTGGGCGACGTGGTGTGGCGGTTGTATCAAGAAATTGCCTTACTTCATAAAAGTGAAGGAAAAATACAAAGATCGTAAGGATGTGGAATTTATCACAGTTTCTATTGATGATGTGGGTAGCTTTGACAAATGGAAGAAGTTTTTGGAAGAGCGTGGTTATACAAGTGGAATAAATTTGATCGCTTTTGCTAGAAAGAATCCTTTCTGTGATGACTACGGTATCATGGGGGTACCTAAGTATTTCATCATCGGTAAAGATGGGAAATTTTTGAGTAGAGATGTTCCCGGTCCGGGAGATGGTTTTGAAGAAATGGTGGACGAAGTGTTGAGCAAATGATGAATAGAGGAATTATTTTATTGTTGTTTGTGAGTGTATTGTTGTGTATCGGATGTTCCGATACGCAGCATTACAAATTCACGCTCCGGGGCAACTTGGAGGGGATAATGGATGGCGAGGTCGCCTTGTTGAAGCCGTTCAAGAACGAGGTGTTGTGTTCTACGAGGATCGAGGGTGGAAAATTCGAGTTGAAAGGATGCTTGGAGGCTCCCGGACAGTTCGGGTTGAAAGTGGGGGAGAGGTCTTTCTTGGTTTTCATGGACGGTCATGATATGCGGCTGGATGGAGCTTACGAGTCTTTGTCCGCCAATGATTTGAAGGGTTCGCCGGCGAATGATTTGGAAAGGGAATATCGTGATCTTATTAACAAGGAATATTATGGACGGCAATGGCCTCTTTTGGAGGAGTACAAACAGGCAGATGATGCTGGGGACGTGAAGTTGGCAGATAAGGTGATGACACAAGTGATCCGCTTGGAGGATACCCGGTACGAGTTGACGAGAGAGTTCGCTCGTCAACACCCCGATAATATTTTCTCGGCGTACGCTTCGGAGCAGATCGGGAGGGAAGTTTACCGGTACGCGAAGGGGTTGTACGAGGTATTAGGCGCCAAGGTGCGAGAATCCCAATGGGGGATCGCCTTGAAGAAGCATGTTGATGATCTAGTCACCTCGATAGAGGGTACGGAAGTACCGGATTTCACAGTGACAGACGAGGAGGGAAACAAGGTATCGATGAGTTCGTTGCGGGGTTCGGTGGTTGTGTTGGATTTTTGGGCATCGTGGTGCGGACCGTGCCGCAAGGAGATGAAAAGTTTGCGGGAGTTGTACAAGGAGCTGGAAGGGCAAGGTGTGCGTTTTGTGAGTATCTCGCTGGACGATTCGGAAGAGAGGTGGAAGAAAGCCTGCGAGGAGGAACAGATACCTTGGTTGAGCGCTTTGGCGGAAGGCGGCTGGGAGAAGTCGACCATCCGGAAGGCGTTGGGAATAGAGTCCATTCCCCATATCATCGTGGTAGACAAGGAGGGAAAGATCGCAGCTAAGAATGCTCGTCGCAATATATTGCGGGAAAGGTTGGAGGAGATATTGAACAAGAAATAGTTTTTGAAAAAAGATACGAGAGGGGGGGGTAAAACTCCATTTTCATCCCTCTTGGGTTTCGTATGTGTTAATAAATTATTGTTTTAAAATTGAATTTTAATTTGTATGAAAAAATTAATCGTTTTTTTCATGGTGGCGTTGCTTGTTGTGCCGTGTTCGCAATCGGCTTATGCCTTCGGTAAAAAGAAAAAGAAGAAAAAAGGGCAGGTTGAAGCTATAACGACCACACCTGCCAAAAAAGAAAGCAAGTATGATAAATTTTTGAAAACTCCGGGATTGCAGACGGTTGCCGGATCGTTTATCACGTTGCACAAGACGGGGGATAAGTTGTATTTCGAGATGCCCTTGAAATACATGGGACGGGAGTTGTTGATCGCTTCCGTGGTGTCGGAAACAAGCAATCCGGATATCACGACGGTGGGATACAAGCCGCAGGATCCGATACACGTGAAGTTCGAGATGATAGATAGCACGGTGTTCCTGAAAAAGGTGAATGCCATGACGGAATACGATCAAAGTGAAAAATCATTGAAAAAGGCTATCGATAAGAACTTCATAGGGGCTTTCTTGAAGAAATATAAACCGGAGGCCTATAATAATGATACTACCGCCGTGGTGTTCGAGGTAACGTCTCTATTCACGGGAAACGAGCCGCAGTTGAATCCTGTAGGAGGGCAGGTTATGGGGCTTAACGTGAATGCATCACCGAAGAGCGAGTTGGCTTACTTGGGGGCGGTGAAATCGTTTGAGGATAATGTTTCTATTGAAACTTACCTGACGTACACTTGTTCCGCTTCATATTTCTTGTTTACGTTTAATTTGGGAGAGGTTTCAATAAAGGCAACGAGAAGCATATTGCTATTACCGGAAGAGAAGATGAAACCCCGAATTTCGGACTCTCGTATCGGTATTTTCTTAACTCCGAAACAATATATTTCGACAGAAGAGGATAAAATCCAACAATTTACATTCGCTAACCGTTGGCGTTTGGAACCCAAGGACATGAAGGCTTGGGAACGCGGGGAACTGGTGGAGCCGATCAAACCGATCGTGTGGTACGTGGATGACGCTTTCCCGGAATCTTGGAAACAACCGATTCGCGATGCCGTGTTGGGATGGAACAAGGCTTTTGAAAAGATCGGGTTTAAGAACGTGATGCAGGTTCGGGATTTCCCGCAGGATGATCCGACGTTTGACCCCGATAACTTGAAATATTCATGTATCCGTTACGTGCCGACTGCCACGGAAAATGCCATGGGTCCCTCTTGGGTAGACCCGACAACGGGAGAGATTATTAATGCTTCCGTGCTTGTGTACAATAACATCGTGAAGTTGATCAATAACTGGCGTTTCACGCATACGGCTCAGGTAGACCCGAGAGTGCGTGCGAAGAAGATGCCGCAGGATGTGATGGACGAATCGATCACGTATGTTATCGCTCACGAGATCGGGCATACGTTGGGGTTGATGCATAACATGGCCGCATCGAATGCTTACCCCGTGGACTCTTTGCGTTCTGCAAGCTTTACCCAAAAGTATGGAACGACGCCTTCTATCATGGACTACGCTCGTTTTAATTACGTGGCACAACCCGGAGACAAGGGCGTGCGGTTGACTCCGCCCGATTTGGGAGTTTACGATTATTATGCCATTAAATGGTTGTATTCCCCGATAGCCGGAAATTTGTCTGTTAAAGAAGAGGCGAAAGTACTGGAAGGATGGGTGGATGAAAAAGCCGGGGATCCGATATACCGTTATGGCAAACAACAAATTGCGAGTCGTTATGACCCGAGTGCTATCGAGGAGGATTTGGGAGATGATCCGATCAAGGCCGGAAGTTATGGTATCAGTAATTTGAAGTATATTTTAAAGAATCTGAATACTTGGATTGAGGATGATCCTTCGACCGAGCATCGGCAAGAGTTGTACAATAACATTCTGCAGCAGTATGTGCGTTACTTGATGAACGTGACGTATAATGTAGGGGGTATATACTTGACAGCAGTGAAGGATGGAACCCCGGGTGCAACCTTTCAACCGGTGTCGAGAGACGTACAAAAGGCTTCCATGCGTTGGGTTATCAAACAATTGCGGGATTGCGATTGGCTCGACAATAAAGAGCTGTTGTCCAAGTTTGATTTGAATTATGGCGTTAAGACCATCGTGATGAGCACCATGGCAAAGCAATTGTTGGCATTGGGTGGTAGAGTAACCCTTTCTTCTTACTTGAGCGACAAGCCTTATTCGACACGTGAGTATTTCGATGACTTGTACAGTGGGGTATGGGAAAGTACGATCAATAACCGGAAATTGACCGTGGGAGATAAATTGTTACAGCGTATGATGGTTGCCGAAGCCGTGAAGGCCGTTCAAGGATTGACCGGAGGAAAGAGCAGTGGCGGAGGTATCGTGATCGGGGCTACCGGCAACGGTTATTTACCTTCTTTGGATGAGGTTCGTCTTTACGGTTTGGATGCAAGCGGAATGATCGATCGTTATTTCGATGTATTGAAAAAGATGGAAAATGAACATGAAACGGCTTCTGTTTCTGCTCCCATGTCTTTGGATAAGTTTGGAGCCGGGTACGGTTGGCAAAAAGCATTGGATGTAACGGCGATAAATGAAACTCCGGCTTATTATTGCAGTATGCTGGAAAAAATAACCCGTTTGGTCGAGAGCAAAGTAAATTCGGCTAATAGAGATGATGCGGCTCATTATCAATCCTTGTTGTTGATATTGAAGAGCGTGAAGAAATAAGTGTTAAAGTAGTAATCCCAATAGAATGATTTCTATGGTGCGACATTAGAAATCTTCTATTGGGATTTTTCCTATCTTAGCACTTTTCTTTTAAATTAGAATTGTAAAATAGCTCGAACGTTGAATGAACTTTTTTTGGTTGTGTAATTGTTTGTTGATGTTCTGTGTTTAAAAAGTCCCCGACGTGCATTACTCGTGTTATATTCCGTGGACGACCAATAATCCCCTTCTTCATAATCCATAGGGACTCCTCCGTATAATTTTAGTTGATAATCGAATTGATTCCGGACATTAATGTTGTGGGAAACGCTTACTGTCTGAGTTGCATTGGTTGTTGTTGTCTTGGATTGTCCCACGAGAATCAAATATAATTCGACAAGTTCCGAATAAGCCGGAATATACCATTGACCATCGATATCGCCATTATTTTTTTCTTGGTAAATCCACCAGAAGATAGAATAGTCACTATCAAAAGTTGCCGCATCTTTGTATGCGTTGATCATGTCGCGTGTATTGCTTTTTCCGTCTTCCAGACTTCTTATTCCTGTGTTTGAATTGAGCCCCCACTTCCCGTTAAATTCATCAAAAGAAAGGATTTTCCCGTGCTTTCCTCCATCAAGGACCTTGTAGATAATGCCAATGGGGTTTGTTTCATCGGGATAGGGTTCTCCGACCGCACGGGTACTTGCTGCTTGAGAAACATTGATTCGTACGTATTTGTTGTCCGCCACGATGACTATTTTGGCGTTCCGTTCTGAACGAACTTGATTTGATTCTGCTTTAATGACTAAAAAGCAGGAGTCACGTTCGGCTATCACCCAGTCGGACGAACTGGAAATTTGCCAGGTAATGGCATTTGTGTTTACCTGTATGTATTGTTCGGCTCCTGCGGCATCCAATTGAATTTCTGTTTCAGAGAGTTCCAGATAACTGTCATCTTTTTCGCATGCATAAATAAATATGCCGATAATCATTCCTATGAAAATTATTTTTCTCATATCAATATTCATTTTAGTGATTATTTCTTACCTCATCAAGAAGTTTTTTTATCATACGGTATTTTTCTATCAAGAATTCATATCCCACGGTATTTTCATACAGGGCTTGAAATTCTGTTTCACTATACGTCAATACGGCCTCTATGAATGATATAACATCTTGTGCTTGCGTGGGTGTTGTAAATTTTGTATACACATCAGGTCCCCCGTTTAGTGTCCCCGGAGAATTGGGGTTGGATATTAGAAAACCATAAGCATTCCAATGTTCCCGATAAGGGAGATACCCTGTGTTCGTTGGGGGAATGGTAGAGTTTACGAGACGCTGGTATGCGGTTGTTGATAGTGCGTCTGCCGGCCATGTGACACTGTTATCCGAGACTGCGTAGAAATTCTCTAATTCATCACGTCGTGTGTTATTTAAATAGGTTTGTAGAATGGGTGATGCAATTTGTTTGGCAAGACGGGTCTGATCTTCGGAACTCATGGTGCTAAGTTTGCTGATATTGCTTACGAGTGTGGTCATTAATCCGTTGAATACTTGCCCCTCTCTTTGCCCGTTTGCGACAGTGGAGGTCGCATTCAATGTTAAATTTTCTACGATAAGAAAACTTCTGGGATATGTATTAGGGGACAACACGGGAATTACTTTGTCCCGGAGAAACATGATTCCATCGCGAATGGCATTCCGATCATAAGATAAAATGTAGGTGATCGTGCTTGTTGCACTTGCAATCGTGTATTGAGGGTTGATTATTTCGTAATGAATGATGCTGTCGCCATAACCGTCGATTCCCCTAAATTGGCGGCCTATCGTGTCTGAATAGAATACGGATATATTGGTATTTTTGTAAATTTCATAACACATGTGGCCCAGTTCATCCGGACTGTCCGATAGTTCGAACCAGTTAATATCGGCGTAGCTGGGTGTCAATGTCTTGTCTTCATCACTACAGCTGATGAAAAGAATGATCAGTAGGAAATATAATGAATATGTTTTCATATATTTAGAATTTTAGAATTACATGACTTCCGATTTCTGTTCCCGGGTTGCATTTTGGATTAACGTTCCTCCGTTTAGGACAATTTCGTTTTCGGGTAGAGGAAGAACATAAAATTCGGGCTCTTCATCGTATTTCCGCAGTACGCGTGCTCCTTTGATTTCGGTTTCAACGTAGTACGGGTGGTGTATTTCCTTTTGGAAAGGCCATTTCGGGCATACGGCGTAACGGCGTAGGTCAAACCAGCGTTGTCCCTCGAAGGTAAGTTCCAAACGGCGTTCATTGCGAATGTAATTTACCAGCTCTTCCCCCGATAATTGGAGGTCTTCCAGTGTCCCGGTTTTTACTCTTTGCTCTCGTAACGTTTGGATGGTTTCTATGGCTTCCGTCGTTTTCTCAAGCATGGCAAGGGCTTCAGCCTTGTTTAAATAAACTTCCGGTAGACGGAGAAGGAAGAAATCAGAACAACTGCCGTCCTTTGTATTGAGCATCTTCCGTGGAGCGTAGGCCGAATACCCCCTGAAGTAAAATTTTCTTCTTAGATCGTTCGAGCTGTATGCAGCCAAAATTTCTTCGCTGGCTCGGAAATAGTAATTGATAAAAGGTAGAAACGGAGTATTGGTATATGTCGTGGCCCCACTCGTAAAAATTGTTTCAGGAGATTTAGCCGAAATCACGTTAGAGGTAGTGGTTAGAGTATTATAATCCAGTAGTGAATACGATTTATCCATTAAAATCGTGTCACATTGTTTGATTACGTTTTCCCACTCCCCTTGGTAAAGGAATACTCTGCTTAACAGAAGACGGGCGGCCATTTCATTTGCCCGATAGGTGGTTGTCGATTTTAAACCTTTTAAAAGTCTGACGGCAGATTGCAAATCGTTTACGATTTGTTGGTAGCATTCCTCCAACGAGTTCCGTTGAAAACGTTTATCCTCAATCTCGGCGTTTAGTTTCAGGGGTACTCCCAGTTCCGTTGCTGCCCGTTCTTTTGAGTAAGGTTGTCCATAGATGTTGACAAGGAAATAGTAATTGCTGCCTCGAAGGAAATGGGCTTCCCCTTTTACTTTCCGATATCCGTCTCCGGGTTCATCCTTGAATTCGTCAATTTCGTTTAGGATCACGTTGACAACTCCAATACGTTTATAAAGTGCTGTCCACGTGGATTGCGTGTTGGGTTCTGGTTCATACCAATAAAAGTTGTTTTCAGTCGATTTGCTGGTATTGGTTCTTACGAATAGAACATCATCATCCATGACTTGTAACCATGGACCGATATCCGTACCTTTAATGGCATCCATGTAACCGTCCCCGACGAGTAATTCGTTAAAATCGGATGTTGAAGTCGGGTACACTTGGTCTTTGGGGTACTGAGACAGGAAATCATGACAGGCCGTGAGCAAGAGTATTTGAATGCAAGCAGTTATGAATAATAATTTTTTCATATTCTTTCAAATTAGAATGAAACATTGAGATTAAAAGAATAAGTAGGTCGAAGCGACATGTTGATTGTCGGGGCTATCCCGTCTTGTGTTGCCGGATCTTGTCCTTTTAATTTTTTATTGCAAAATGTGTGTAGATTCGTGCCGGTAAAGCCGATATAAGCCGATTTAATCCGGAGTTGTTTGCAAATATCGTCGGGGAAATTATAACGTATACTTAAAGATTGAATTTTCACGAAATCCCCGCTAACGGTTCGTAAATTCGAGTTGTCATACATATCCCAAATGTTTCCGGCAAACTTGATGGATTCTCCGTTTGTATTTTTTAATGAATACCACCACATCCAAGTGTTTAGGGTACTTGTAAATTCGGAAGAAGAGACAATACCCGGCACATTCGTGTGTAATTCATCTCCCGGCTGTCTCCATCTTGACAGGAATTCTTTGCGAACATTATCGGTCGGTTGGGGAGCTATCGTGTTGAAGTCTGAATTCACGTTGGGATACATTTTTAATAGTCGGATTTTTGATCCGAAGCTGTATGTCAGATTCAAGGAAACAGAGAAGCGTCTCCAAGATAAAGAATTCTGTACACCACCTTGTAATGTAGGAACCCTTGTTCCCGAATATTCCATTACATCGGTGAAAACTTCGCTGGGACTCAACTCCTGGTATTTTTTTAAGAGGTCAACTTTTTGATTTCCGACGTATTGATAGCGATCCGATCCGTAGAACATGGGTAAGCCGTTGGATGCGTTCAAACCATAAAATTTATACGAGTAGAATGAATTTAACGGGCGTCCTTGTATTTCCACGGAACCATCCAGGAAGCCGGAGTAAGTGATTTCGTTTGTTAACGTTTGATCTTTTGAGTTTCCGCTAACTTTATTGAAGATTTGTCCGATATTGGGACTCATCGTCCAACGGAAACCGTTGGCATTGCGGGATTTCGAGTCTATAATGGTTAGGCTTAATGATCCTTCCAATCCTTGATTCTTTAACGTACCTTGATTTACGACCCAGTTGTTGACCCCGTTAATAGCGGAAATTGTTTTCGATAGAAAAGCATTCTTCGTGTTTTTATAGAAATAAGTGAAATTTCCGTTAATACGTCCTTTGAATAGACTGAAATCTAAGGTCAGGTTGTAAGACTCTGTTTTTTCCCATTTCAGGTTTGGATTCGGGTAGCTGGAGACATAAGATTCATATTCTTCGAAATTGGGATCCAATCCGCCTCTTGTTAATACTAGTTTTGCAGATTCCGTATCCAGCATATTACCTTGGTATCCGAAAGAGCCTCTCAAGGCAATGGAGGAAATCCACTTGGTGTATGGAAGTAAATCATCTTTTATATTCCAACGGGCCGAAACCGACCAGATAGGAGCTAATTTTTCGTTGGCACGAGAACCGAAACGATTGGATGCATCCAACCGGACATTTGCGTTTAACGTGTAAAGATTATTGTAGGTGTACGAGAACGTGGCAAATGTGGAGGCCATGTTGGTTAATTTATCGGTCCATACCCCTAGTGCTTTGGGATCGCTACCTTTCCATTCTTCAAAATAGGGATACTCGGACAAATCTGTTCCTGCCATTTTTTTCCCTCTTTCTTTCAAATAACCTCTAAATGTCTGGTCTAATCCGAAGTATTGATTGGAAGAAACTTCACCCCCGATGGAAGAAGTAATTAAATGTTTTTGTTCTGCATCAATGGTTTTGTTGAAATTGATTTGCCCGCGAACAGTGTAAGCGTAACGTTCTGTATTTTGATACTGGAGTTCTCCACCGAAAGGCATCCCGTTCTTGTCAGTTCCGTTGTATTGGGGACGTCGTAGGATCTCGGCATAAAATGAATTTTCTCCATGCCAAATTTCTTGAGTCGTGTTATTGGTGGAGTACGAGGCCGTAAAAGATGCTTTTAATGCCTCGTTGAATTGATAGTCCAGCGATGCTGTTACGGTTAATCCTGAGGAACGGATATCTTGAGAAGTATTATTTACATCGTTGATTATGTTGTAATCCCGGTAAGCGTAACCAGTGTCTTTCGAATAGAACCATAAACTTCCGTCTTCATTGTAGGCCGGTAATGCGCGTGTTGTCTCGTAAGCATATTTGGGTACTTCCACGTCATTGGGCGTGTATTTCTTTTTCATCACGTTTCCATTGAAGCCGAAACGAATGGATATACGTTGGTAATTAGCCGTTAAATTGATGTTTGCCGTGTATTGTTTATTCTCTTCACCTTTGATATTTCCGCGTGTATCAGCGAATCCTGCAGACACGTAGTAACGTAGGGCAGAACTTCCACCCGAGAGACTTAACGTGTGTTTGTGAGAGAAAGAATTTTGCATGAGGATATCAAACCAATCGGTGTTCACCGATTCATAATATCCCACTTCTTTTTGCATCTCTTCAAATGAGATCAGACCGGACCAGTAATTCCGTAATGGTTTTTCATATCCCATCCATGAGGTGACTTGCGGGTACGTGACCCGTTTCTCGATAAGTTCCCGGGAAAAATCAATACGTTCTTTGGAATTCATCATGTAAACACTGTTGTCCGAATAATGGGGGCGTCTCATAAACGAGCCGGATAGCGAATAAGAAAGAGTGGGTGGGCCTTGTTTCCCTTTTTTTGTCGTGATGACAATGACGCCATTAGCGGCTTTGGTTCCGTATAAAGCGGTTGCGGAGGCATCTTTCAAAATGTCGATTTGAGATATATCTTCCGGATTCAAACCCGTGATGGCGTTACCGAGCAAGTTGACGAAATCCAAGTCGTTAATTTGTTGAGGATCCACATCCACCGGATTCTCTTGTACGATACCATCGATGACCCACAATGGTTCTTGCGATCCCAACACGGTTGACGTCCCCCGGATTCGTAGACGAGGGGTGGCTCCGATTTGCCCCGTGTTTTGCATGAAAATCATACCCGGTACATGTCCTTCCAACATCTGGTCGATGGAGGTTAGTCCCGATACAACGATATCTTCTGCTTTAATGGATTGAATGGCACTTGTCGTTTTTCTCGGGTCAATGCGTTCGTATCCCGTGTTGACGATAACCTCTTCCAGTTGTTCCGAGGACTCTTTCATCACCACGTGTAAGGAGTCTTTGCCGGAATATTTTACCTCTTGTGTCTCCATCCCGATAAAAGAGAAAAACAAGGTACATTCCTCTACTCCGGGGATGTAGATTTTAAACTTTCCGTTGACATCCGTGCTGGTACCTACTTTTAATCCTTTCACGATAATGGTAACACCCGGTAACGGATTCTTCTGTTCATCCGTCACCCTCCCGTTAATCGTTAGTGACTTCTTCTCATCAGTAGATTTTGAACATTCCCGAATGATCACCACGTTGTCATCTAGAAAATACTCCAAGCCAAAACCGGGTAAAATTTCACCGAGTAATTGCTCGAGTGGCTTGTTCGAAGCTTTTATATTTAAACTCCCTTTTGTTTTGAGTAACGTGTGATTGTATAGGAAATCACATCGGGTTTGTTTGCTCAACTCTTTGAAAAGTTGATTTAGAGAAACATCTTGTAAGTCAATGTTTACTATCATGCGTTGGGAGAACACGTTTGCCCGTGCAGATAAGCAAGTCACGACTAAAATGATAATAACAAATTTCATAAACAATAAATTTTTAATACACAAAATTCGATAATCGAATTTTGTGTCGATTCGTTTCTTTTTCATAAATTCGCATATTATAATTTGACATGGTGTATCCGATTTTCTGGCTGGGATTGAGGATACACTTTTTTATTTTACGGTAATACATTTACCATTTATCAAGAACTCGACTTCATGGGTCTCTTCAAATTTGCGTAATAACTGGGTAACATCATCATAACGTTTTAATTGTCCTGTGAATATGATCATTTTTTTGGCTGGACTTTGATAAAAGATTTCAAGGTTATACCACCGGGATAAGGTAGACATGATCTCTTCGAGAGGCATTTCTTCAAATTTGTAATACCCATTTTTCCATGAGGTGTACAATTCGGTATCTACTTCTTGAATATTTGTTTCCCTGTTTCTCTTGTGGTAGGTCAGTTGCATACCTGGGATGATATTATATAATTGGGAGTCACAACTTATTTGTATCTTTCCTTCTGTTAACGTTGTTGCTATCATATCCTGTTCCGGATAGGCCTTCACGTTAAATGAAGTTCCCAAAACGCGGATTTTCATTTGATCCGTGTGGACAATAAACTCTTTGGTCGAATCTTTCTGTACTTCGAAATAAGCCTCTCCTTGCAGGAAAACTTCCCTTGAATTGTTGTTGAATGCCACAGGATAACGGAGTTCTGACCCTGAATTCAGAAATACTTTCGTGTTGTCCGGTAACATCACGCAATATTCAGCGCCTAGAGGGATTGAAAGCGTATTGTATGCCACTTTTTCCATCTTCTCTGAAGAATAAACCAGCATGTTGCCCTTGTTTTCAATTTTAACCAGGCTGTCGGCCAGAATAACACTTTCTTCAGAAACCTCGATGTCAATGCTCTTACCATCTTCTAAGGTTAATTTTGCCTTGGGAGAGCCGGGCTTGATAGGTTCCGAGAAGGAATTGTGAGAGAATACTGGTTGCTCAGGTTCCTGTTGAAATAGGAAGAATAATCCGATGAGCAACGTGATGCTTGCCGCGATAGAATGTATGATAAGTTTTTGCTGTTTCTTTTTTTTCTGGAGAATCTTATTCAAGATTTCATGATAAACCAGGTTATGGTCTCGATGATCTTCTTGTAAGAGTTTTCCTCTTTCTGCCATTGTTTCCAAGCGGGAATAGATATGTTTATGAGATTTTGATTGAGATAACCATTCGTCCAACGAGTTTATTTCCTCTTGTGAAAGGGACTCTTTTGCTAATCGAGCCGCGATAATTTCGTCTATATTTTCCATGGCGATCGTTTAATATTTTCCCATAAGGCGTCACCAAATTGAATTTGTGTGACAAATATTTTCATGATGCATCAAAAGAAAAGGAAACTGTTCTGCAGTATGCAGAATATGAGGGAAATGTGTTTGTCTATTTTTGAAAGACCCTTTTAAAATAGATCATTAAAATAGCCGTAAACGAGAGGCCTTGTAAGTTTTCGCGTAAAGTTTTGAAAGCTCTTCCCATTTGTTTTTTCACGGTATTGATACTGATGGATAATTTATCTGCTACTTCTTGGTATTTCATCCCATCCAGGTAAATCATCGTGAATATTTTTCGACGAGCTTCTGGTAATTGATTAATGGCCACGTAGATCGCTTCCAATTCATTTTGTTCGTTTGCTGTTGAGGATACATTTTCGCAAATTTCAGTCATGACTATTTGATGGCGATGTTCTCTACGTTGTTGACTTCGGATGTGATCAATGGCACGATGTTTGACGGCTTGGAATAAATATTGTTCCAAACCGATTCGAATAAAATTGAAACGCTTGTTCACGTAAAAATCGACAAAACAATCTTGGACAACATCTTTCGCTGTTTCCGAATCATTCAAAAATTGAATGGCGTAAAGCAATAAATTATCATAGAACGAGTTAAAAAGTTCACGAAAGGCACGCTCTTCGTTTTCTTTAAATAGCATTAATATTTCTTTCGACTTATCCATGTGTTTAACATCTTAAACATCTTATTTCCATTGTTTTGATCATTAGCTTTTGAAAAAAACTCAAAGAATGCTACAACTCAAAGGTTTTGCAAATATACAGGAAATAAATTTTTATCTTCCAGCGTGAATTGAAAATTATTCGATTGAGTTTTGAGAGATCGAACCGTTTAATAGGCTCACGTGAAAAATAAGTGGAATAAAAGGAGGTGAGTTGTAATCTTTAATAAATGCACGATAACTTTATTTGTTCCGATAAGCATTAGGTGAGCAGTGTGCCATTTTTTTGAATCAGTTGGTGAAGTTTTGTGGTTGTTGGAAACCAAGCTCATGGGCTATTTCGTTGATGCGCTTCGATGTGGTCAATAGCAACTCCTTTGCTTTTGAGAAAGTCTTTTGTTGGATATGTTTCTGGGGTGAAAGACCAGTGGTTTTGCGTATGAAATCGCTGAAATAATTGACGGAAAAACAGAGTTTGTCGGCACAATATTGCACGGTAAGCAATCCGTTGGTAAGGGGTAGCCTGCTGTCGTAGTAGTCATTGCAGAGTTGCTCGAAACGTACAAGAGTGCCATTGCTTGCCGCGGGAAAGGCTTTGAACTGGCGGTCGTAGGCATGAAGGCAATAATCGAGGACCACTTTTATGTAATCGGTGATGATGAGCAAACTAGGATTGTCGGTATGAAGTTCATCGTCTATCTTGTCAAAAATATCTACAAGAAGTCGTTTCTCTCGTTCAGAAGGAAAGAGAGCCTCGTTCGTGTTGTATGAGAAATAAGTATATTGCGACATGATTCCCTGTAATGGAGTGCCGGAGAGCAAGTCGGGATGAAACATCAGCACATGACCTTGCACTTGATGATACTGGCCATCAGCTTCGGAACCAGCCACTTGTCCCGGAGCAAAGAACACCAATGCGCCCTCACTGTAGTCGTAAATGCTGTCGCCATAATGTAGTTCTGTGTATTTTTTCCCCTTCAGGTATATGGCATAATATCCGAACATGCGTTGTGGACTGTTGAACAAAATAGGCGGAAGTTTGCTGAAGTCAACAACTCCCACAAGTGGATGCAATGTCTCAGCCCCCACCATCTCGTTATAACCGCGGATGTCACTCACCTTTATTTGTTCCATAATTTCATTTTGTTTTGCCAAGAACCTGTTATAAAGACAAATTTACTACTTTTTAGTGTGGAGCCAAATACAAAAAAGTGATTTGTATATTTTTATCAGAAATCTCACTACCAACTAAACGCTGCTTTCATCATAATTTTGCGTTCGGACAAAGAGTGTTATAGATTTAGGTATGAAAAAAACTTCAGTAGACGATAGGCGCAAGCGTATATTGATTGCGCTTGTACTCTCAAGCTATTTGGTGGTGGGCATTGATGGTTCACTTGTGATAACGGCGATAGCAGAAATAGCCTCCGATTTGCATATGGGCAGCATGGCGATGTCGTGGGTGCAGAATGCTTACGTCCTTGCCTTTGGCGGATTCATGCTGGCAGGTGGACGATTGGGTGACATCTATGGGCGTAAACTGACGTTCTGTATCTCGATCGTATTATTCTGCATCGGTTCGTTAGGGGCGGGATTGTCTCAGACGGCACCATTGATGATTGCCTCACGTTTTGTGCAAGGTGTAGGTTCTGCGGCAATGGCACCTGCTGCTCTCGGACTGATTGTCGATTATTTCCAAGGACAAGAAAGAGTAAAAGTAGTGGCCTGGTATGGCAGTATTTCGGGATTGGGGCTGTGCGTGGGACTGGTGCTTGGCGGTGCCATTACTAGTTACAGCTCATGGCGTTGGGGATTCTTGGTGAATATTCCCATAACACTGATCATGCTTTCGTATGCAGCAAAATGGTTGCATAAGGGCACCAAAGCAGAGGGGCACTTGGACGTATCGGGAACAATCTTGTCCGCGATAGCCATATTTGCTTTTGTCTATGCCATTGATGGAGCGAAGAATCCTTGGATGTGGCTGTTTGTGGTTGGTATCTGCTTGTCCGTATTCATAAAAGTGGAGCGAAAGGCAAAACTACCGATTGTTCCAGCTTGTCTGTTTCATTCGCGTAACAGATGCAATGGTTATGCGTCTCGGCTGATGCTTATAGGGGCCTTGATGGGCTACAATTTTGCCCTATCCGTGTTTCTGCAAAGTAGTTTTGGCTTCACTCCGTTGCAAACAGGATGCTCGTTCTTGCCTATGACGGTAACCACGTTTTTGGGAGCTTTGGCAATGCCACGACTGGTAGAACGGCACGGTAATCTTCCTATCCTGCTTGTCGGGCTTGTGTTACTTGTTGTCGGCTTCGTGTGGCTTGCAAAAATTGAGAGTAACAGTTCTTATTTGTTCTCAATCGCTTTGCCCATGATATTCATTGGTTTCGGGCAAGGACTTGCCATGAGTCCACTCACTAACCTCGGCATAGAGGGGGTTGATAGCAAGGACACTGGTGCGGCATCGGGATTCGTGAACGTGACTCATCAGATTGGCGGTGCCATAGGATTGTCGCTCATGGTCTCGACATCAGAAAGCATCATAGACAGCACGATGCGTTTCAGCCATTGCATGATGGTTGCCACTTTGCTCATTTTATTGGCTCTCCTTATAACCTTATTCATTCAACACGCTAAAATTTCAAGTAAAATGTACGAATCGTTCAAATTATTATTCAAGAACTTTTTTATCATTATGGCGATAATGATTTATGCTTGTCCAGCAAACGCGAAAGACAATCGAAAAGTTTCAAGTACTTCGCACACACGGCCGCTCATCATACAAGAGCAAGGCAGTTTTGCCTTTGGCGGCATCGTTATTACCGACAGCATGGGACATCTGTTTCATGGCGACCATGCCTATGTTTTCTTTCAAAAGCCTGTGGCTCCACGCGAGTATCCGGTTGTAATGATTCACGGTATACATGAAGGTCCGAAGACTTGGGAGACTACCCCTGATGGGCGAGAGGGGTATCAGAATCTTCTATTGCGCAGAAATTTCAGCACATACAACGTGACGATGCCTCGTCGTGGAAATGCCGGGCGCGGTACGGTAGGGATGGAGGTTGTTCCTGCATTTGATGAACAGACCTGGTACGTTAAATGGCGCATCGGAATATATCCTGACTATTTTGACAATGTGCAGTTCAGCCGGAGCAAGGAAGCGATTAACCAGTTTATGCGACAAATGACGCCCGAAACGGGACCAACCGATTTTGAGCACAACTCATCAACCATTGCTTCGCTTTGCGATAGTCTGGGTGGTGTGATTCTTATGCCACACTCGCAAGGCGTGATGCACACTTGGAAGATTCTACCTAAGACAAGCCATGTGAAGGCTGTGATTGCTCTGGAGGGTGGTGGATATTTTTCTTTCCCGACAGATGGGCCACGTCCAAAGACTCATGAGAAGGAAGGTCTTGAATACATCATGGTTTCACCCGAAGTGTTCGAAGCGTTCACTCATACCCCGATGCTACTCCTCTATGGAGACAACATCCCGACCAGTCCGACAGGCGTTTATGAACTTGATGTATGGACTACAAGATTGAGCCTTGCCCGCCAATGGGCAGAAGCCGTGAATCGCCGTGGCGGAGATGTCACCGTTGTTCATTTGCCCGAAGTCGGTATCAAGGGAAACACCCACTTTCCCATGTCAGACTTGAATAATGTGGAGGTACTTGACTTCATCTGCAAATGGTTGCACGAAAAGAGATTGGATAAGTAAAACTATTTTTGTATCACAGTGTAAAAATGAGTGCAAATATAGCTACGACGGAATAAAGTGTGGACGAGTCTGCATGAAATAGGGTAGGTAAGTTTTAATCTTTATCTAAAGGTCGCTTTAGACATCCTAGATAATACACGTTGATCTTCCGTGGCATATTCGATGTTCTTAGGGATTAAAGACGTATCAAAGACGAATCAAAGACGTTACAAAGACGTTCGTGAACGTCCACGATATGTCTTCGAGGTGAAATTGATTGGCGCTAGTCTTGGAAATGGATCCCTTATCCATTGGATTACGAATGGTAAATATTCCTTCTTGCATGCAGGAGTTAACATCTCACAATAAAATCGTATATAACTACCAAGTCGAAAATTGATATTGACTTGAAAGTGTGAATATTCCGATGGATTCGAAATTTTGAGAGAGTCTGATAAGATTCCGATTATTATCTTGATGAGTAGAAAAATGGATGTAAATATAGCTATGACGGAATAAAGTGTTTGGTTTTATGAAATAATATCATATATTTGTAGGAGTTGAAAAATAAAGTGCAGAAGAGTCTGCATGAAATAGGGTAAGTAAGTTTTGATCTTTATCTAAAGACTGCTTTAGACATCAGGAACTTAATAATTAACTTTAAAATAATGATAATTATGGATGAACCACCATACTGATGTGTAAAAGAAGTATACCCTGTGCCTAGAAAACATTGAATACCACTTCTCTTGTTGAGTAATTTCACAAATTAATCAATAATTTATGAAAAACTTATGACTAGCAAGTTTTAATTTTAAATTGCCTTTTGTTGAGTGATTGAGTGTATGATTACTTGCTTTATCTTCAGGTTGATCGTTGCGTCTAGGCAAGTGATATGTAATTCTTGATTTTTCGAAAAAGTAGTGTGAATTTAAGAAAAGTAGCAATCTTTTAATATGAAATTGTTATGAAAAGATTAATTACATTTATATCGTTTTTGATGGTGGTTTATACATCCAATTCTCAATCGTTTGGACGTGTAGATTGGTGTAAAGCCTATCAGAAATGGAGTACGTGGTGTGGACATGCTACTGTTGAAATGTTGTCATGTGGGATGGTTTTGCAAGAGGAATCAGCAACATTTCATGGTATTTTTCATTTAGATGGTCCATTTCATTTGAATTGTTTTGATGCATCATATGATCCTTTTTTTAAATATTGTGTGATAGATGCAGGAGTAACCCCTTGGGAACTATTAGATATTATTACTTATTATAATGGAGAAAAACATTTTGCAGAAGAACGATTTCATGTTGTTGCGACGTTTGATCAAATATTTGGGATTTCAAAAAGTTCTGCAGAGATTAATATGAATATACCCACAGCCCTGTGTATTTTAAGTCTAAAACATGTAGTATTATTATTAGGATTTGATCGTGTTCTTTTGAATGGAGAATATGTGATTAAATTAAGAGTGATCAATCTAGCAACGGGAACAATACAATATGCGGAGCGGAACATTAGGGATATTTCAGATTTATTAGTTATAGCTAAAATTAGTTGATATTAAATAGTTTAAATATGAGCAAATATCTAGTTCTAATAGTGTTCTTGGTATGTGGTTGCATGGATAAGAATAGAAATAGTGATTTGAATAAAGTTAGAGAGAGGATTAATCTTCCTTTGACCGAAGATGTGGATCAAATATTGGATGCGTTAGTAGAGAGATACTCGACCGTTTCTCGATCGATGTTGCAACAGGAGCCAGATAAGACGTTGGTGGAGCTTAAAAAGTGTCATATAGAGATATGTCCTTATTATGAATTTGATGTTCAGGAATTTTACTCTTCTCCATCTCCTGCAAAGATTTTGGAGTGTTTATCACTTCCCCAAGATAAGGTGTGTCTATGGGGGAAACGGGAGGACGGGACAACTTTTTTGTTGATGACAATAAAAGAAAATGACGTTTGGAAAATGGAATCCATGACGGAGGAGTGGGAGAACGTGGTTTCTTGGCTTCCCGATAAATTATTGGAAGCAAATACAAAAGAGTATAAAATGTTTACGCTTTATGCCATGAATTATTTCCTTTTTTATCGAGACGGAAGACCTGTTTATTGTGATTTAACGGGAAAAGAGTATACACCGGATAAAGTTTGTGAGGAGTTTGTTAATGAAGTGAATCGAATGAATCTGTATCAAGAGAAAATCAAAAAGATGAAGTCGAAAATTGATATTGACTTGAAATTGTGAATATTCCGATGGATTCGAAATTTTGAGAGATTCCGATTATTGTCTTGATGAGTAGAAAAATAGATGTAAATATAGCTATGATGGAATAAAGTGTTTGATTTTATGAAATAATATCATATATTTGCAGGAGTTGAAAAATAGAATGCGGAAGAGTCCGCATGAAAATATTGTGAGTTTGTTCTAATCTTCGTCTAGAAATCGCCAATTTTAAGGTAGTGAGATTAGGCATCGGATTCACGCTGGCTAGCGTGGATCGTTGTCTATTTACTACCGGGCGTTTGGCGATGCCTTAGATGAGATAGAATGTACGATCCTCGCTTTTTTTGTTGTATAATTTTTGCTTGGGGGATTGGGCAAAATTGAAATAGCGATAGTCTATGAATGAGCCGCCACATTAGTTCGA